>Ga0123342_1000263_pt1 | contig 76724 bp, 37 predicted proteins | sample Turbeawhitnodule_FD_89960 | JGI IMG/M metagenome (GOLD analysis project Ga0123342, IMG submission 89960) | Root nodule microbial communities of legume samples collected from Mexico - Turtle bean Mexico white nodule | ecosystem: Host-associated > Plants > Roots > Nodule | place: Mexico: Nepantla... | reverse complement strand
CTCTATTTAAAGGGGTTTTCCACCTAAAAATTCTGGTATCATTCTCACTTTACTTGTTACTTTAATTTCTCATAATCTTTGGTTGAAATTATCACGCTTCCGCACACGATATCCCTACAGTATACTATATAGTTATAGGCAAATAAGCATCACCTTTACCTTTCTTCACGTTTTGATCCATGAAAACATCACTGTTTTTTTCAACTGAATTTTTTAGAAGATAGTGTCATAATCCAAGAAAATGTATTTACTTGCAATAAATAAATAAGGGTTCGCAATGAAAAACTACATTCTTCTTACTCACTTTATGGTATGGTTCTTTCTACGGAAAGTTTCTTATAATTTAGCTTCTTTCACCTAGTATCATCCAAAAATTGAAGGACAAAACCATTTTTTATTGGGGCTCACTTCGAAAAGCTTGAAAATGGACCCTTCAATACCCAATATGTATCTACTTGTAGACATAATACCCAATATGTATCTACTTGTAGACATCTTCTTGTGCCACCCTTACTAAATCAAAAAATATTTGTTATCCTTTTTGTGTCATTTCATACATAATTCAAAAGATATTTTTGAATTCATAAGTGTTCTCCAAATTTATTAAATCTATAAGCAATTTTTAAAAAAATTATTCCAAATTACATAATCTAAAAATCAATCTCAAATCTATAAATAGCTTTTAGATTATGTAATTCGGAACATATTTTTTTAAAAATTATATTTTAAATTACATAATCCGAAAGTCTTTTATGAATTTGAGAGTAACTCATTCTCGATTACGTAATTCAGAAGTTAATCTCATATTAAAAAAGACTTCCAAATTATATAATCCAATAGCTAATTATGAATCTGAAAAAAGACTCCTGGATTATGTAATCCAGAATATAAAGTAACTTTTAACATTTTTACATAAGGACATTTTTAGAATACTATGGAGGTGGCACAAGAACATATGGAGGTGTAGGAAGAAGCAATCCTACTTGTAATTGTTAAGGCTTGATTTGGGGGGGTTTCTCTTTGCAACCCAGATTTTCTCCTGCACCTCCACGAAGGTATTTAAAGGACCAAACTTTCCTATTCCCTAGCTGCTATCCCTTGTCACTGTATATATTGGGCCAATATATTGGGTCAAAACAACATTTTTAGGGTATTTCTTTCTGTACCCCTTTATTTTTCTTTTGCACTCCAGAAAAAATGTGAAATGACAAAAATGATCCCAGGAGGTTTTTTTTAAGAGTGCCTATTCCAAGAAACAACTTTGTATAATAAAGTACCTATTTTATAATAGATTTTAATCGAAAAGTGATGGGGTGCAAGAAGAAAAATATGGGGTGTAGGAAGAAATACCTCATTTCTAAGCTTCCTTTTGGTCCACAAATTGTCTTGGTTTGTCTACGTTTTCCTTGTGCTAAATAGAAGCTGATGAACTCAAAACCATTTAAAAAAAATAACTGTTTAAAAAACCCTTGTAAATTTCTGTATTTGTTGAAGCAGTGATATAAACATTTTTTTCTTGGGGTGAACCATATAATTTATTTTTCGATGTTGCAGTATATACTAATTTTACACTATGAATATTTTTTACTGTCTTGGAATAATGTTTTGATAACATTTAATTACACAATTGTTACATTTATTATTCCTGTGTGGAAATTAGCTTGATTTAGTGTAAATCATTTAAAATTAGTTTCAACAAGTTTTTAAAAAACTATAAATAATTTGACACATGTGGTATCACAAAAATTGTACTCGTATTATAATTTTATACGTAATATATTTTCTTATTTTGAATGTTAATCATAATATAATTAATGTATCAAAATCATTTATGTATTATGATTTTAATACTACCAAATGAATAAATAGAAAGGACTTTGGTTAAGACAAAACCTGGCTCAAATCGATTAATATGTGGTCCAAAGAAAATAATAAGACAAAACCAACTTAATTAATTATTTTAAAGACCAATACATAATATCATATTATTCATTACTACTAAGTACCGTCTTATTCTTTTATAAATGTAGGATTGTAACCTTTTGAAAAAAAAAGTAAACTAATATAAGATGAAATATTTGTGAGAATAATTATATATAATAGTTATTTTTTTAATAGTTCGTTCTTTGTAAAGTTATTACTAAATCAGAGTTTTAGAGTTTTGGATAAACTCTTTCTTTTATGATGATAATTTTGAAATATAAAAATATGTAATTCTTTTGAATTTTGTAGGTTTTAACGGAGATTCTTGTTATTATATCTTATTTTTTAATAGAGTTGAATTACTTTTAAAATATTTTTTTTTAACATACGAATTTTGGTCTAATTCTTTCATATTTTTTATTTCTTTTTAATAATATTTAGTGATGTCTAACATCAAAAAATTTTATAAAAAAAATAATATATATTATTTATTGATAAAAAAAATAAAATATTTAAAGAATGATCTAATCTTTATAAAAAAAAAAAGAATAAAACTATTTATAATAGCCTCCAACCCATATAGAAAAAAAAATATTTTAATAAGTGAAAACTATTTATAAAAAGTACACTTATTTGAAACTTATTTGCAACCTTTAATTCTAATTTATGTATTTTAGTTTCTTGTTAAGATTAAAAGTAAGTGGTTTTTCTCAATTTTATAAACTAAAAGTTTATAAATAATTTAAAGACTAAACATTGATAGTTTGATAAACTAAAAATATTCAAAGTTTTTTTCAATTGTAGACTATAATTATTAAAAAATAGATTTTAAGTCTAACTCAGACTCATAAATCAGTTTATAAAGTAAGATTTTCATTCACTTATTTACTATAAAATGTTTTTATTTATATTCGATATGAGATTTTTAACAATAATACAATAAAAACTTAGATATTTCTTCTATAAACTATTATATATATATAGTGCCTTGAAATATTAATTAGAGGATTTGGTAGGGTTTTAGGTGAGAAAGGTATATTAACAAATACCAAAGGCAAGTTAATTAGGATCATGTGCTACACGTTGTCACTAATTGTTGACCACAATAATTTAATCCATTATTGTTTCAAACAAATCAGTGTTTTTGCTTTCTTTATTTTTATTAATTTGGAATTTATGAAAAGCAACATTCTCAATTACCTAACTTGGTATTGTTTTAAAAAGTTAAAAACAATGCAAATTGAGTGGATAGTGTAAAGAACATATCTACCAATAATGAAAGACTTGGGGTTCTTATAAATTAAAAAAAAAATGAACATTGGAAAAGAATAACATAGTGTAAAGAACATATCTAACAATAATGAAAGACTTGGGGTTCTTATAAATAAATAAAAAAACATTGGAAAAGAATAACATAGTCTAAAGAACATATCTAACAATAATGAAAGACTTGGGATTCTTATAAATTAAAAAAAAAAAACATTAGAAAAGAATAATTTTTTTTCTTGTTGAGGATTTGAATTAGGTATTGTTCTAGCAAATAGTATGAAAACTATATTCAAAGTATCTAACTTTTTTTATCAACAATGTGTGATATTTTAAGAATAGTTAAACTCTATTAAAAAGAAAAAACTGCTTATAAGTATGTGTATAATTCCAAAAACATCAATAACCAATGAAATCTATGTCTATATATAATTCAGGAAAACTTTTTTTTACCTCTACCCAACATAAACAGTTTTCTTGATTTTTTTTAATCTAGTATTTATCAATTTCTTTCACTAAAATAATTATTTGAACAAGAACTTGTTTTTCATCTCTATTTATTACATTGGTTAGTAAATAGGTTTCACAGTTGTATGTTTCGTTAATTAAAATAATTAAAAATTTCTTAACGATACCATTCGGATTTGCTTATTAAATGAACTTAATTATCTCCTATATTAATATTTTCTAACTTAACTCAGATAAAAACGTTATGGGACCTAAAGCACAACACTATATATAGCAAATTGTTACTCACAACTTCAAATTGAAATACACCAATTTATAATTGTGATTTGACTAATTTAAAATTGTTTTATTTAAAAAAAATATTTATTTTTTTAATTGTAATTTGTTATATTTTTTATTAGGAAAAAAATTAAATAATAGAGATATTTCAGAAATACCTCAACCTTTATACAAGATAGGATAACAAGTCTTTTTACCAAAACACGTTTAGAAAGTAAAGTTTCTCAAGCCAACTACACAACTTATATCCTAAAAACACTACAAGAAAATCATGAAAGACCATTCTAGAAACTAAAAAAACTTATGGTTTTTAAATTAATTTTTTATTATTGTTAAATGGTTTTTACATTAATATCTAATTGACCAAAATTTTAACTACCAATTATTTAGATTCTAAATTTGGTAACAAAAATCTTAGTAACTAATTAGTTACTAATTTAGAAACCATCTAAGAATAATAGAAACTAATTTAGAAACCAAAAGTTTTTTTAATTTCTAAAATAGTCTATAATTTAGTCACTATAGCAACTAATTATTTTTTGTCTATAAAATTAGTTTCTATTTCATGATTTTCTTGTAGTGAAAAAAATACTATTACACCTAATTACATTTGTCACTCGTCTAATACTTTTTTGATAGATTTTATACATATCAACAATTCGAAAGATCAATCTGAATCGAAATAACAATCTAAATAAGAAAAAAAAAGTTAAACGTAGATTCGAATTATCCATCACTATATATGTATATTAGGTTTACTCATGTATATTAGGATATTGGATTGAAGGTAGTGTGTTAGGGTTGTGTCCTTGGAGTGGACCAATTGAAATACGTCAATGGCGACCTAGAAACAGTGGGAGATGTTAGTTTGGACCCATCATGCATGCGTCACTACGTAACGACATTCATTTCATGCCAAAGCGAGCATGCACGTTCACCATGTATTCATTTTAGAACACAATGTTCAGTTTACAAATGGAAAATGGAGTTCAAATTAATTTCGAAAAGAGAGAGAGGGAAACAATTTCAGTGATGTGTGTGCATGAACCTAGAAGCAAGAAAACACATTCAGTGGTAAGTAATAAACACGACTTTAAATAATTAATTATGAACAAATTGTGCATCATGGAACCAGTTTTGTTAGAATAAATGGTGAAGAAAACTCATCATATACTTATGGATGACTTTAATTGTATAAAATTTATATTTGAAGACTTTAATCTTATTAAAAAAATTTAAAACTTGATTAGTTTTTGTATTTTAAAAACAGAATAATTTATTAAAATGGAGTAACTTAATTTGTACTTTTCAACCTGTGCATTTATGTAACTTCAATGTGTTTTCGAGTTTATCTAATGTAAAATGATTTACATCAACTACTGTGTATAATTATTTGTGACATTTTTAAGATGATTTTTTGATAATTATTTTCAAAAACGTATTCTAAGGATTTTGAAATTTAGTGGTGGTCATGTGTGTACATCTCATTTTTTATAGAGTTATCATCTTTTCTCATTTAAAAATATTTTTTTTCCTAATTAATGCACATTTACTAAATATAATATTTTTCATTTAAAAAAATTAGAGCATTTTTTCATTAGTCTCTAAGTGATTAAATTAACAATTAAGTATGCATAAGAAAACCAAAAAAAAATACACAGACTAAAATTTTATGAAAAAATATATATGACTTGTTATATGCATATATTATTTGAGTAAAAAACAATTAATATTTCCAAACTCTAGCAAAAAAAATTAAGATTTAATCAAAGTAGTAATACTACATTAATTGATATATTAAGTCTCTACTAAAAAACTGTAAGGATAACTCATGAAGTAATATAAAGCAATTAAAGTATTCAATGGTAAATACAAGTTAAACAATACTTTTATTAGAAGCTAGAGATTCTCATGAAATTTGACAAAGTCTTTTCTATTTTTCTTTATACAAATTGAATACCAGAACAAGGAACAACCTGTCAAATAATTACATTCACAGTATATAAATAATTCCATAGTTAATTTGAGTCTCACTCTCAAAACTATACACATCTCATGCAACAAATTTTTTAGAAAACTTGCAAACATCAATTTTTTTATCACCAATATGTTCAAATGTTACTGACTTTAACATCAAGTTCATTAAAATAAAATGTATCGAATAAAGTAAAATATTATTCGTTTTTAAATTTAACTCAATCTTATAAAATTGAATTATAAAATAAAGTTTATATTTATTTATATATATTATGATTTTTTTTAATTTCTGGTGTACATAATATCTCCAATACATACATTTAACATTGATAAATATTACGTTCAAATGTGTTAGGAGATCTAATTCAAAAATTTGAAAAGTTATTTTACAATGTGTTCTTGTTAGAAAGATGAGACCTAAAGAACTGTTAACTGACTTCGTTTCTCTCCTTCCTGTTGGGCAGTCAGCTTGAACTTCAGCTTGCTCCTTTTCACCTTAGCATTACTTTTTCAAGTCTCAGTTGTTCTATCCCATGTGAATGCCGAATGAGGATACATGTAGAAAGCTCTCAAACGCTCAAGTCAACAAAGAGTATTCGGCCATCGGTTGTCAGAGTATATTCAGTAATAACGTACCTTGTTCTTGGAATATGCACTATTTATATTATTTTAATGTGCTTACCTTATTAGGCCGGATTAGTGGAGTGGATCGTACGTAGGGACGTATTACATAGTTTTTAACAGTGGTTTGTCTTTACTGATCTTGATTTCGACGTTAATGGACTAGATGTGTCGGTCGACCCGCACGAACATGCTGGACTTGGTCAGCTCAATCATAAAGACTGAGTTATGGTATTGATTGTTCGGTACAAGTACACAACAAATATTATTTAGCCAATGAAGAATCACTTCTATTACATTAGTCAAACCATACACGATGTACAATTATACAGTAGACAGAAAGATTTAATTGATTCCTGAATTTAATAATTTATTTTTGAACCTGTGTTCTTACTAACAGCCTCCGGTTTAAGTCCATAACAATGAGATTAGAATATTTATTGAAAACCTTGGCTAAGTTAACCATGTACTATTTCAATTCTAATTACCATTAGTAATTTTATAACACAGCATGTGAATTCAGCTCAATAAAAGGGCTTTCATAAACGAATTCCCTTAATTATTGTAAAATGATAATAGTATAATGAAAACCAACCCCAATTAGCAAATACAAAAAGATGACTTCTGTAACCAGATCCATTTCTTTCTCAAGTAAACGCGTAAATTAAGCTCAAATTAATACAACTTTCTCTGACCACTCTTGCATAGTTTCTAATAACAATACCATTTTATTCTGTACCACAAAGTAAATAAATATCATTATATTTATACCTGTGCATAAATAATTACAACCCTTTCCTTTCTCTTATTTTTCTTTTCTTATAATGATCCTATATATGTGAAGACAAACTCGAATCATGATGGAACCACGTTATTGACTTAATATTAATATTGTCCAGGCCTATTAAAAATGAATTAATGCCTTGTTTTTTGTCATCATTAGCCCATTAATTAATTGATTAATTAGTAAACAAAATAAGACTTCCATGTTCCATCTTGGAGCCAATAGGACTGAAAAGAAGAGCTGACTTTATTTGAATACTAACGTTTATATCAGTTGTTGGACCTTCATAAATAGTTGAGTTTACCAAAGTGGAAATTGCATGTTTTAGTATTTAAGTATTTATCATAAAATATCTATGCACTGTATTAAGATTTTTTTTAATTGAATTTAAAGTTTAACTGAAACTATATAAAATAAGGTTTGCACTTGTTAGTTGATTTGAGATCTTCAATACACTTTTCTCATAGGAGACTCTCTCTTATTTCATGCATATGACTATACCCTACAAGAAAATCATTATATAGAAACTAAAAAACTATTAGTATCTAAAGTAGTTTCTATTATTAATAAAAATTTATAAAATGGTTTCTAAATTGGTCTATAACCATTAACTACCAATATTTTAATTACTTATTACTTTACATTCTAAATTAGTCCATATTAGTCTTTTTAGAGACCAATTTAAAATATAAAATATTAGCCGCTAAAACTTAGGTAGTTAATTTAGATACAAATTTAGAAACCATTTTATAAATTTTTATCAATAATAGAAACCACTTCAGTAATTTTTTAGTCTCTAAATTAGTATCTAATTTAGTAATATAGTGACTAATTATTTTTTGTATCTAAACTTGGAGTGATATAAGTAATCTGAGAGTGAGTCAACAAACTCTTGATAAGTTATTTAGGACTCTGAGATAACATTAAAAAAAATGAACTTCAAGTCTAATTCAACCTTATAAAATTGGCTTATAAGATAATATTTGCACCCAATGTATACTATGAAAAATCTTTATCTCTAATCGATATAGGATTTTCAACACAGGTTAAAAATAAAAATAAGCTTCAAATTATTAACCATGAAATGTGAAGTGTCAAGTCTATTAATGTTTTGGAAGAGCTAGGGTGAAATTAAAAATGTAGGGAGGGCATTGCAATGTTGGCGTAATGGTAGGAAATGTTGGTAGTGTGTAACCATAGAAGCCAGGAATGCATGGTAGAGATGTTTCTCCTTCTCTCATTAGAAAAGGGTGATTAAGACACTAATGGTGCATTAGCCAAACCCAAATCCTAGTGTGTCGTATGCTGGATTATGATTCTAATTCCTTCGTTTTCATCCCAAGTCGTTGTCCTACATTAATGCACCAAAATTGAAAACACGAGAGAGGGAGAATGAGAAAAATGAGTAAATGGTGAAACCAAAAGGGTCGAAAGCAAACTACAGCAATGGGTTTAGCAATGGGGATTTGGACAAAAGAATAGACAATTTAGCCAGAAATGCTGTGATGAACGTTGAGGCTACAATACTGGTGTGGGGTCTCTCTGTACCCGTTGTGTCTCCTTTCTCCAATCCTTTATCTCCACATATGTGAACCAGTACATGTCAAATTAAATATTCTGCAGATAAATTTCTTATTCTTTTGAACAACTTCAGTTCCATTAAACTGTTTTTTATTAATTGTGAAATCCGAGGAATGGCTTCTCAATAGTCTCTGTCTTTTTCTTTTGCTCAAATGAGTTCTTGTAGTAATAAATGAAGTGAGATACAAGTACTGCAACTTTTTTATTTTAAAAACTGGTAAGTATATCTTATTTACTACCCATCAGTTTTAGTCAACAGTTAATTCTGGATACATCAACTTGGTCTATTTAGACAGATAAAAAAAGTTTAGTTTTAGATTTAGATATCCACCTAGAACATGTTAATTTGCTCCAACTTGGACAAATTGTAAAACTATCTTTTTGTCATTAGGGTTGAATGATAGTGTAGAAAAAACTTTCTTTTTCTCACACTCATAAGACATGTTTAAGGGTTTCTTTTTATAAAATATGAAACTTCAATAAATGAGATTATTTTTATAAGTATTTGTTATTTAAAACAACAAAAGAAAGGGGAAGAAAGCAGCCAAATAAAACAAGACGAAAAGAAGTCACTAGTTTCACTCCAAATACGTCTAAAACGTTGTGGATGTACTTTTATATTAGTCTCGCCAATAAAAGATAGAGCTAAGCTAGTTATTAATAAGGAGAACATAATTAAAATCCATTCAATTATGTCGGAAAACAAAGCAAGAAAAATAAATGCAGTGTGAGTTGTAAAACTATGTAAAACAAAGAACAATTTTCGTTAAACTAAAAAAAAAAAATAAGATTGTAATAATTAATGTTGAATAACAAAGAAGAGAGTTATTGAAATTGATATAACGGAGTTTAGCATGTGACGTTGGATGATATTTGTGGTGGATGATTAAAAACATGGAAAAAAAGAGTGAAATGTGTGGTAGGTCAAGCGTCGCTGTAGGAGAGAGCGTGTGATTCCCTACGAAAGGATTACGCCATCTATGGTGTGCCCTCATTCCGCTTCATTCACCTATGCTATACGTTAGAGTCTTAGACTTTATATAAAAATATATATATTTATATATATGTATATATGTGTGTATGTAACGAAACATTCATTCCCACTCTTGAGTATCAACAATGACACAAACAACAACCTCGTCTGAAACAACCTCTTCTACGTCGTCGCCGTCCTCGGATTCGGGCTCGAAGGTTCAGGCCCGGGCCAAGAGGCCCAGAGAATGCAGCAAGCACCCGGTGTACCACGGCGTACGGAAGCGCAATTGGGGCAAATGGGTCTCGGAAATCCGGGAACCGCGGAAGAAGTCGCGCATCTGGCTCGGAACCTTCGCCACCCCCGAAATGGCGGCGCGGGCCCATGACGTGGCGGCGCTGACCATCAAGGGCCAATCCGCAATCCTGAACTTCCCGAAAATAGCAGGCCTGCTCCCGCGCCCGCTCACGTGCTCCCCGCGTGACATTCAAGCCGCCGCCACCGCCGCCGCCTCCATGTCGAAATTCGACCACGCCGCAACGCAAACCTCGGACTCCGAAACAGAAACTACCGAAGAATCCGAACTCAGCGAGATAGTGGAGCTTCCGAACATCGAGGACAGCTTCGAGTCGTCCGTTGAGTCGTTCGTGACGGTGGACGCGGTGGACAGTTGGTTGTTTCCGCCGCTGGAGTCGTTCTGCGCGGCGTTTTCCGATGAGTTATTTCCGCAATTGGGTTGCTTCCCCACCCAGAATGAAATCATTTCGTACACGGTCTGAAATCGAAAACTGGGTGGTTCTTCAGTTCCCAACATGTGGGATTCACAAGTGTCATTAATGGGTGTTTCGCTATTTCTGCTGTCACTACTACTGTGTGCATCATATTTCACACGTCACTTCACATACTTCTATACTTACTTACTCACTTAGCCTTAGCAACTTCACTCTCTTTCTTCCTTCTATCACCTTACTGTACAGAACTACAAATGTGGAGTGTTCATTAGTTTTCTTCTTCAACAATTTCAATCACAAAACTTAATTTGTTATCTCTCATGAGATCTTTGGTCAAATTCAGGTTCAAAGAAATTGTTTTGTTGGAGATGATGCACTTTAATATATGTCTTTAGTGATCAAATGGGCACTTAGGAATTATGTAATAAGAACAACGTATATAACTGTTTTCTTTATATATATATGTCTTTAAAATAAATAATTGTAAAAAAAATTATATTATTATTCAATCATACACTGTAATAATACGAGTTTATCTTGATTATTATAATTTAAAAAAACCTACTGTAGTATGCTCAATGTTTCACAGGCTATAATTGGTAGGCTTGGCGAGTACGTTGTTTATCTTTTTGTTGATTTTAAGTGTAATTTTAACTCTACTACAACTTCCTCTTATTTAAATGTCTTTCATATTTTCATGATAACGATTGTTTTAATTTTTTTTTATATAAAACATTAGAAAGATTTGTAGAATTTTTTTATAATAAAAATTGAAAGTATTTACTAAGGTGAGTGAGTGTTGTGAAAGTGAGAATGAGCAAAAAAATAAGAAATGACTAACTAAGACTTTGGTTTTTAATTATGATATGTTAATTTTTAAATTGTTTCATTTTTTTTAGTAAAAAAAAAATATTTCCATGAACATTTCAATAAGTATTTGTAAAGAAACAATTTTTATATTGATATAGTATTGCATGTACTTGTGAATGTATGAAAGAAGCTACAATTACAAACGGTTGTTTTTAAGTATAAAAAAGGAATATAATGAAACAACTTCCTTAACTAATACGTTAACTATACAACTGTCTAGATTTATCTTTAAAATAAACAATATAATAATTTAAAATTGTGATTACTGACGTATTTGTATTTATCATAGAGAGAGATTTTATCAATTTGGATCAATCCAAACAATTAAAAATTAGTTCAATTTTGAAGTTTAATAAGATATAATGTTAATTAATTTGTATATCGAATTTGTGATTTTCAAATTTAATATTCTATATTAAATTTTTATAGTAAAATTACACTAGCATAATTTATATTTTTTGTTATGCAGTTTGTGTAAGTTTTACCACAATTAAAAAAATGTTATTTCCCGTTTAATGAGAAACCGTATCATAATTTTTTTTTTGGATAAAATTATGTATTTTCAACACAAATTTATGTATATATTTATATGTAATTGGAGTTTATCATGAAGAAAGTCTTTTTAAACTTTAATTAAAGTCTTTAGTGTAGGATTTTGTTTTTGTTTATTTTTGTAAAAAGTAATAAATAAATATAGATTACTTTAAAGTAATTCAACCCTTATACAAATAATTAGTAAAATAAGACAAAATTTTACACCCCAATCTAAACCAATCCCTCAACACAAGTTGGCGATTAACCCAAGTCCTAATAATATCACCTACACATAAACTCACCCTTGACAACGATTAGAGTATACCAACACATCAAATTTAAAAAGAACATAAAACATAAACAAACCACCAAGTACAAATCTCCAATAAATAGAGGAACTTAATAAAATCTCTTTACAAATAACAACAAAAGTGTAACTCACTACCTCAACATAAAACCAAAGATAATCATTTTCACATCACAAAAGCTTCTTAGAGTCACTTAATCTTAAAAAATCGAGACAGGAACTTCAAACGATGCTTAAGATCATTTTCCAAAACACAACTTCTTCCTAGACAGGCATACTAAAGTAAAAGAAACAAATTTATTTTATAGTTTTCATACATACCAGAAGTTCCAAACACCAATAAGAATAAAAGAACTCTACATTTTTTTCTTTTCTAGTTATCTAAGTTTAGGTTTTTCTTTGAGCCACGGTAAACACCTCTATATAGTCAACTCTCTCATTATTAAAAACACACTATCTAATGTTTCAAAATTTTCACCTATAATTGCAATCCACACCACTTCCCAAATTTTGGGGATGTGATCGTTAGTATTCAAATGACAGAACATCAGAAAGTGTACCTTTGCATCATAGAGATTCACCGACAAACAACCTAACAAAGACAAACACAAACCCTAAATTTTTCACACAATCTTACACTTAAAAAATAAATGACAAATAGTTTTCTCTTCCTCACCACACAACTCACACAAGCAACTTACCATTAAGACTCCTTGTCTCAACAAATTATCTTTTGTTGTTATGTTATAAGATTGCAAACTTTTATTTAAATGCATAATTGTTAATATGAGGGTTTTATTATATTTATGTTACATTTAAATTAACAAATTACTTATACTTATCATTAAAAAGTAAAATTTAAAGAATCAATCATTGAATTAAATACTAAATTATTTTGAATTAATTCGATATATATGATATTTTTTTATTAGTAAAGAATAATAAATAGATAAAAATAGAATATTTAAAGGATGTTTCAACCTATATAAATAAATAAAAAATAACATTATTTTTTTAGTTTACAAAAGAAGCTTTTATATCTTGATATCATTATAATTAGTTTATAATTATGATATGTTACAATTTAATTTTAAAATTGTTTTTTTACTACCACATTTGAGTAAAAAATAAATTATTTCCATGAACATTTCAATAAGTATTTGTAAAGAAACAATTTTATATTGATATAGTATTGCATGTACTTGTGTATGCATGAAAGAAGCAGTCTAGCAACCCACTAGGTCAAAAGAACCTACAATTGCAAACGATTGTTTTTTAGTATAAAAAAGGTATATAATGAAACAACTTGCTTAACTAATACGTTAACTATACAATCTAGATTTATCTTTAAAATAAACAATATATTAATTTAGATTTGTCATTACTGACGTATTTGTATTTATCATAGAGAGAGATTTTATTTGGATCAGTCCAAACAATTCAAATAATTCAATTTTGAAGTTTAATAAGATATAATAATTATTATTTTGTATATCGAATTTGTGATTTACAAATTTAATATTATATATTAATTTTTTATAGTAGAATTACACAAGCATAATTATATATTTTTTGTTATGCACTTTATGTAAATTGTATCACAATCTAAAAAAAATGTTATTTCCATTCTCAAAATCTATACCGTATAAATACAGCTCCAGCAGTAGACGTATATTGTAGTTTTATTGGAAAAAAAGTTAAGAGTGTGATTTTATAATAAAACACGTATATATTGTAGTTTTATTGGAAAAAAGTTAAGTGTGTGATTTTATGTGGATTCTTTGATGTATACTTATGAAATTTCAAATTTCACATCTTTTCCAAAAATGTTAAATACAAATTAGTAAATCAAAGGGCTAACTTTACTAAATTTGTGTATATATCAGTATACTAGTCTCGAAGGTAACATGAATTTCAAATCGTACCACTATTAAGACAAATATACATGTTACTATCAAATTAGTTAAGAAATTATTCTCATGCATGCTCGATTCATTTCATTTTCAATATTTTTTTTTCTGTTTTTTAGTTACGTTGTAATTATTATGCATGCCAACTGTATATTTTAAGAAAAAAACTGCCATATATGATGTGGATATAATATTTATAAACATAGGTGTTACTGTTAGAGTGATAAGACCTTTCTTTCAGGTAAGTGGTTAAAGTTTTACTGTGATTCTTCTGACCTTGATGTTACTCTTTCGGGTCTCGGTCTCTCAGTCTTAGGTGAATGTCAAATGGGGGAGGTACCTGCAGAAGACACTCCGACGCTCAAGTTAGTAAAAGGGTTATTTGACACTCAGGGATGTACAGTGATAATGACGTACCTTTGTTCTTGGATGTGTGCTATTTATATTATTTTAATGAGTTTACCTTATTGGGTCGGATTAGTGGAGTGGATCAAACTTAAGGACATATTACTTAATTCTTAATGATAATTTAACTTTACTGACTTTGGTTTGAGCGTTAATGGATTAAGTGTGTCGGTCGACCTGCATGACCGTGCAGATCTCGATCAGCTCGATCAAGAAGACCGAATCGTGGTAATGACCAGTCGGGCCATACGAATACAATAGGTTTAGTTATTCATCTCTTTTTGTACTTTTTTAAAAAAAATTATTTTTAAAACAATTTTCTTTTAATTTTTTATACGAATAAAGAAATCAAGATATATGCAATAAATGAAAGAATGATAGTTAGAAGCTAATTTGAATGCACAGCATTAGAAATTAAACAGAAAAAATCAAGAAATTAAGATGTCAATTAGTTAATTTGAATGGATGAATTTTACAAACTTGTTAGTATCTTATTTATTTTTTAATTTAGGAAAATTTCAAACCACAACAATTTTCCACAAAAATAAATTCTGGTTGTTAAAATTGTTGTTTTTATCCATGCTATTAAATGATGTGACTCATACCCTTATATAATAAATGTTACTCAATTATAAATACTGTGTTAAAAAAATAACGCGTATTTAGCATTTTTGATAGACATTAAAAAGCTTATATTATCTGTTTATAAACATAAGATGCAAAAAAAATACAAATATTCCCTATTAAATCATTTAAATGAATTAAAAACTTTTAAACTTTTTATGTTTTTCAAATTATAAATATTTAGTTTTGAAATTTAACTTCACATGCTCTACTTTCGTACACTGACGTTAAAAATACATAAAATATATGTTTATATTCTTAAAGAAATTCATTACATCAATTAGTTAAAAGTTAAATACAATTTCAAATTAATTATTATAAATTATAATATATATATATATATATATATACATTTTTTTAAAAATATCCATGTATTTAAATTAATTCTAAATACATTGGGGGTGAGCCAATACATTTTTTTCCAAAAAGAAATTGCCAAATTTGATGTTGTGACCAATTTTAAATTTAATCGTTATTTAACTTTATCGTTTTTAGTCTTTAAAAAGTGTAATTGTGATTATACTATTATAATTATAATTATATCCGTTAATGTGCTTGTGTCATCACCTTCGTCATTCAGCCACCTCTCTTTATTTGGTAAGATATGTTATATTACTTTTAATTTTTTTATTTTCATAAGATAAATACAGATTAACAAACATAAAGTTTATTTATATTAATGTTATTTCTATCTTCTTAATACAATCTTTATTTTTTGTGATAAATCTTTAAAATATTGTCAATTTTCTTACTTATTTGTCAATTCGAAATATTTTTATTGTCTACGAATATGATCTGTTTAAATAAAATCTCAACAAAGTATTTTCATTAAGAATTGAACTCCAGTTCCACGATAAATTTAACACAGATATAAAATACGAGCATATTGATCTGAGGGCGATAAAAATATTTAATGTATTAAAAATATATAAACAAAACATGATTAAGAATATTATTATTAATTTTCTTAATCAGATAAGTAAAAATAATAAAAGTAATACAAATTAATTGATTAACGCCATAAGCTAATCCTCTCATATTTCTTCCTTTTTTAATTCCGTAACTACTTTGTTTGGCTAATCTTATAAGTAATCTTCAAATTCTCCATGGTTGAGTTGGCTTTATCGTTTAAATTTGTTATTGGTGAACCATTTTTGGACGGAAATAAAAAGCTATTTTTGAAAAATGCTGTAATTTATTTAAAAAATTATCATATTTTAATATGTACCGGTTGAAACCAAACGAGATCCATAAATCTTGGTATCCAATTTTGATCGACTAACATGTTCAAAATGCATTAAACTCAAAAGAAGATTCAATATCTTAAGCAGTATGAACACATTAAGTAATACGTTGTTAATCATTATCTAAACCTTAATCTGTTTCAGTAATAATGGGTTCATGATAAATATGTAAATAGATCCAACTTTAAAAATAAAGGTACATCATTATTGTGCATTAATTATACTGAGCACCGAATACTAAATACTTGAGCATCGAAACACCTTTTGTAAGTGTCCTCCCGACCAAGAGCACACAAAGGAAATGAGAGCTTAACTGAGTGAAGGAACAAGCGCATAGAAAGACATAGTGAATCAATTTGATCATTTCAATACAAGAAGAAAGATAAACCGACCGAAACACAGATCAATAGGTAAAAATTCTTTCGGACCCTATTTATACGATATCATAATCTATATTATTCTATACGTACAAACACAAATATGTAATCTCCACATATTTAAGTGAAGCAAATCCAAATATTTTTTCTTTTATATAATGATTCTAGTTTTAATAAATTTTTTTATTAATAATATCAAACTCGAAGATGTTTTAAAAGACGTCTTTGAATTAAAATTAAATTTTGTTAATTGAAACAGTAAAAAAATTACTTTTATTTATTTATATTTAAATTTAAAGGTTCTCATTTATAAGATATTTTTTTCTTAAATATTAATAAGTTTAAACTATTTACTATTAATTTAATGACATTTTTCTTAAAATACTCTCATTTTAGTTAATGCATTTATTGTTTACAATAAAAGTATTTAAATAAAATGTTAAGAGAATAATAATAGATATAATACGATTAACCAAATATCTTAATTTATGTATTATTTTTTTTCTTATAAATAAAAAGGGATTTCAAAATTAATAGGACACGTTTGTTTTGTTTGACTTAAAGGCTTAAAAGAGACAGAAAGAAGCTGGAATAAAGAAAAAAAGTTATACTTCCTCCGTATAAGGCCACGTTTGTGTTGTTTGACTAAAAAGCTTCAAACGGACAGAAAAAAGATGGAAAAAAGAAAAACACAACAACACTACCAAACAAAACCGAAAAAAAAAATAGCTCAAAAAAATTATTCTCCATCTGGAAAGCGTAATAAATATAATAATTTTTTTCACTTAATATTTATAAGACTCTTTTACATCACTATAAATTTATAATTAATGTTGTCTTATATTTAAAAGAGGAGAAAAATAAAATAAAAACCTTTTGAATAAAAAAGAAATAGAAAGTACTTTATTTTGGAATTTGAAAAAGAAGCGCTTTGAGAGATGTACCGTTGTAGGGTTTTGAATAATTCTTGAAATGTCATATTCCGATTAAGCCGTTGCAGTGTTTTGAAACGTCATTGAAGCACTAATCAACGATACTACATTACAATTCTATTGCATTTTTTTCTTCTAAATTGATGGATATGAAATAATGAAGGATTTAATTTTAAAGTTATTAAGACTAAATAAATAATTTTAAAATGTATTGGTATAAACTGATAGGACTTAGATAATACATGAAACTGAGGGTAACAATTGTTTTTTATCTCGGTCATTCTATGTATTTAAGTATCATTTATATATATAAAATTGTTGTGATATATATATATATATGAAATATTTGTCTTAATTACGGTAAGAAAATTAGGTTTAAAATTACTCATATCTTTCGTAAAGAGAATGTGTGTGCTGATAAGATAGCTAATTTATGATTTATTTATAAAGAATCATTTTATTTGTATAATAGGTTTCCATATTTTTTTTTTTTAGAATTCTTTATGAATAGGTGTAATCTACCTATATATCGTCTTTGTTAACATATGAGTTTCGGTCTGTTTTCCGATATTTTTGTAATTTTTTAATAATATTTTTTTAATGTGATGACAAATGATTGTTGTTACTTGTGATAACAAATGATTGTTGTTATTTGATATGACAGTCTAGCTGAGATGTCAAGTTGTATAATAATGTTTAATATAAAAGTTTTTATAAAAAAAACATATATATAGAGAGAATAAAAGAGAAACAAAGATTGTGAAGACAATGTGAGTTACCAAAGTGGATTGTTTGTGTTCCTTAAGAAAATCCGAAACAAATTTAGTTTTACCAATGATATGACATGATGATATATAAAGTTGTGTTTTTGCTGTTTAAAACGCAAATGATTGTGGATGATTTGCATCCACAGTTGTACTCATTTTGATATGACATGATGATTTGCTACCATTTTCAATAATGCATCAACATTAAATTAGAGAACGAGACATATAAGGGGTAATTGAGTTTGATTAAATTTTTTTAACCGACAGTATATATTTATCTACGTAAGACTATATATTTATGAGTTGATAAGTTTAATAAATTTTCATTAGAATACGTTATAAAGTTAGATATCTTAATAAAAGATAACATTAAATTTTAAACTTAATTTAATCTTATAAAATTGACTCATAAGTTATGATACATATTCATTTTATACATTAATTTTTAAAATTAACTTAACCTTATAAAATCGATTTATAAATTAAGATTTGTACTCACTTATATACTTATAAAGTGTCTTTGTTTCTGTATCGGTCGTTACCGGATGAAGGACAGAGATCTTAGCATCCGGTTAGTGTCGACCGACATGACCAATCTCGTTAAAGCTCACCAGAAGATTAACAAGCCCAAAATCGTGGTTAAACATTAAGTAATGTGCTCTTAATTATGATCCAAACTCTAATCTGACTCAATAACAATGAGACATAATAATCATATAAATAGTCATAAGTTTTGAGAAAAAGGTATGTCATCATCACATATTAATTACATCAAACATTGAATACCGAGATTTCACATGTTCTTCTGTAGGTACCATACAAACCGAAAATTTGCAAAACAGCGAGGACCGGCAAAGGAGAGGAAGAGGTTGTTCAGTGAAGTGGAGAAGAGTAGAAGATGATCTGAAAAGGAGGTAATAATTCTCTCAGTCTCAACCCGTACATAAGAGTTTCTAATTCACGTGATCTCCAACATAATTTCTTTTATTATTATTATATTTTAATATTTTGAGTTGAAAACTTATATCTCATTTATTTCCCTATGCGTATTTAAATATTTATTAAACAATTTTCAAAAAATATAATAAGAAAAATAGTAAGAAGACACACTTTTTATTCTTTAATATCAATTAATAGTGAAAAGAATATAATTCATAAAATTTAGAATAAGTTATTAAATAAATTATTGAGAAGTACTTTTGTATCAATATCCCAAGAATATTTTCTCTGAGTATAAAGATAAATTCGTACAGTAATAATGTATATAGAAACTAAAAATTGTCCTTTTAAAAGGAGATATTATACTCAGATTGCGATCTACAAAAGTAAGACAATTTCATAAAGTGGTGGGCTCTTAAAATCAATGTCATGTCATTGTTCTACATTGAATTCATTGACTCTTTTCTGTCTTAATTTATACATTTTTTTATTTTTAAAGAAAATGACGTCAAAAGCTAGGATTATAATATGAAAAATCATAAACACACCAAAAATATTTTAAAATTAATCAAGAGTAGTAATTGTCTTAATTTTCTACATGAAGACCCTATAATTAGTTTAACGTAAAAGTTCTCTAATAGGCAGTTGTACAAAATGAAAATAAGAAAAAAAGTAAATATTTTCCTTTCATGGGTTAAATTTAATTTATGTTAAATTAAAATAAAAAATGTGTAGAAATTATTTTATATATAGATTAAGATAGTCTATAAGAGGAATTTATTTCATTTTTTTTATATTTTTCTTTTAGATATTAGTTGGCACTGAGAGATTATCAAGCAATCTTTTTTAATTATTAATTAATGATTAATCAATTTATGCATATGAATTATCAATCATTCATCAAGAAACAAACAGACCTCAATTTCTAGAAGGTATTTCTGGAATAGGGGTGGTCCTTTAAGCAAAATGTGTTTTCAGAAGGAAAATAAGAAAAAAAATCATTCTAAAATATTTTTTTACTTTCGAAATAGTAAATCCAGAATTGATAAAATATATTCCAAAAATATTCTAAAGAAAAGTAATTTAAAAGTCATTTTAAAAGGGGTAAAAGCTTTTTCCAAAAAATGGGTGCAGGAAGATGTTTGTTGGGGTGAAGAAAGAAATACCCATAGTTTGGACTTATGTTTAGAAAAAGCCCAAAATTTAGCCATTTTCTTCTTTGGGCCAGCCAAGGAATGTGAAAATCATAAAAAGCCATTGGGATATGATAGTAATTTGGCAATTGCTTCCTGCACCAAATGACTGCACCCAATCACAGGGGAAAACCCGAAAATACCCTTAAAAAAATGGGGTACATATAGAATTACATTCCGGACCCCCTTTTTCGGAACACAATAATTTTTTCCGAAAAGTATTATTTTCAGTTCTGGATTTTTTTTTATCTGGAATGAAATTTTGTTTTTTTTTTCTGGATTTTTATATCCGAAATACAAAAATCTCTTCCGAATTTTTATTTCTGGAATAAAGGGTATTTTTGGAATTTTAAAAATTATGTTGGGTGCAGGTTAAAAAGTGTTGGGTGCAGGAAGCATTTGCCTAGTTATTTTAGTAGGGGACTCAAAACCTGCAACATGTTATCTAACTGTTTCTTCCCGCACCTCCATATATTTTTCTCTCACTTTCATAAATTTTCATATTTCCAAAAATACCCTTTTATATTTCCATGTTATTTGGAAGTCTTTTTTCAAATTCATAATTAGTTTCGGATTACATAATATGGAAGCCTTTTTTCATATGCATGATTAATTTTTGGATTATGTAATCCGGAAGTATTTTTAGCTTCCAAATTATGTAATCCAGTAGTTTTTTTCAAATACGTGTTCAGATTACATAATTCAGAAGTTACTTTATGGGGATGACACAAAAATGATAAAAAGATATTTTCACCTTTTGTATGAGAGTAGCTGGAGAACCAATGGAGATATAAAAAGAAACAATCATGTTATATATATAAAGAAAAATAGGATGGTGATATGTTAACCCCACGAATAGTATAAAACATACACTTCACAAATTAATAAAATAATTTTTAATCATATTTAATTTATTTTTGAATTTTAAATATTATAATATTATTATAATGTGGTGTAAGTGGACGTTTTTAGAATTAAATAATAAAAAACACACTGGTTTACAATCTTTAAAATATATATATATATTTCTTTACCAAACTTACATTTCAATGAAATATTATCTCTTTCTATGAGTTATAATCTAAACCAATTCACTATTGAATTCTCAATGTATCACAAAACATATACGTTGATGATGCTTCTAAAAATTCTATCACTAATCAACTTCCACTCTTACACCTGCTCAATATCAATAATTAATTTCCTTTTTGACTAACCAAATGAACATTGACACAAAGCTTGATGTTATGGTCATCAATGTTATAGGTATACATTTTAATGTTAAGAATCATTACAATAGATTCTCGTGTTATCTCTCATATTTGTTATTTTAAGAAATTATATAGATGGATGGGTCACTCAAATGATAAGATAACATATAATGTGATTAATGAATTTAATATTATATGAATGATGTTGTGAGTGATGATAATGATATTATTGTGATAAATAGTAAGCATGGATGTACTACTTAATTATTAATGTATGATATAAGTATTGAGTTAGAGAATTTGATGAAATATATTTGTTTTAATGATACACAAGTCAATTAGACTAAAATTTCATGTAGTAGAGAATGATGAATGTTTCTTATATTAAGTTCTGGGTGAAAAGTTAGTAATACTCAATGAAATGTATAGAAATTAATCTCTTATGTGAGGTAATTAGACGAGATATAAGCCAAAGTAGATATATTATAATGTAGATTAGGTGTCGTATATGGCATATATTAATCTTTGAGTTCAAACTTAGTATTAATTTTTTGGAAACAATTTATTATTGTATATCTTTTTATTGATGACATGTGTAACCTTTCACATGTTTAATGTGAAACTTCTCATATATTTTTTTAGTTATATATTAAATTAAATAATTAGCTCAATATTTAGGTTATGTTTGTGATTATGATATCGTGTTTTGATTAAAAAACACATGATTATATACATTCGAAAGTCGAAGGATATCCATAAATGATTGGTTTTATATTCACTATAAGAAAATCATCAAATTACAACTACATTTAGAAACCAAAATAATTAGTTACTATTGGACTAAATTAAAAACCATTTTAGAGACTAAAAAAATGATTGGTATATAAAGTAGTTTCTATTATTAATACAAATTTATAAAATGGTTTTTAAATTGGTATCTAACCATTAGCTACTAATATTTTAGGTTATAAATTAGTCTCTAAAAGATTAATTAAGATAAATTTAGAATCTAAAATATTAGTAGTTAAAACCTTGGTAGTTAATTTAGATATCAATTTAAAAAATATTTTATAAATTTTTAATAATAATAGAAACCATCTTAGATATAAATAATTTTTTAATCTTTAAATTAGTATCTAAATTAATTAATATAGTGACTCATTATTTTTTGTTTGTAAATTTTGTTTTTATTTAATAAATTTCTTGTAGTAATTTAGGTTTCATATGTATTGATATATTTGAAGTATTTAAAGTTCATATAAACGAATATGCATGTGACGAATATATATATATATATATATTAATTATTATTATTATTATTATTTTTTAATATATTTAAAACTATAGAATTGAAATGTTCCTGAAATTTGTGTGAAGACTTGACTTAACAAAAATGTAACATTATGAAGACTAATAATGTCACTTTCATAGTTAGTATGGATTAGCTTTCTAGCTTTCTACTAATGAAGCAAATTTTTTTAATTAGAGTAGTTGGAAAACACTAAAATCCTAACAAAAACAGAGTTTACATCAACAAGAACTTGAAGGCTGATAAGAAGAAAAACAACAGAAAAATGGGAAGTTCTGTGAAGAGTTAAAACATGCTTATTAATTCACCTATAGTTTTGAAGTTGAAAAAACTAAATTGATAAAATTCAACAATTGAATGTAGTTTGAAGCATGAAAAATTTACATTATCCACTACAAAACGCCATATTAACTTTTATAATCATTATTTTACAAATAATAAATTCTTTCAATCGTTATGGAAGTAACAAGAGCCTAAATTGCAATGCATGTAAAGTTCTAAAGGATATTATAAATCAATTTTTCACGTTAATTTTTTACCAATATTAGAGAGTCCACACTAAATAGGAAATGAAAAAAATAATAATTAGTTGTTATAATAATTAAATTAGAGATCATTTTAGAAACTAAAAAAAATTATTTCTAAATTTGTTTCTATTATTGTTGAATGGTTTATAAATTGATATCTAATTAACCACAAAGGTTTTAACTACCAATTATTTAGTTTCTAAATTTTGTAACAAAAACTTTGATTGCTAATTAGATACCAATTTAAAAATTAAAAATTTTTTAGTCTCGAAAATGGTATATAATTTAATCACTATAACAACTAATTATTTTTTGTCACTAAAAATTAGTTTCTATTTCATAGTTTTCTTGTACTGTGAGTATGAAAAAAGAAAGTAGGAGCGATCCAATATAAAAAGCAAGTACGAGAAAAGGAAAGAGAAACGATCGAACATCAAGGAGCGAATACGAGAAAGAAAATGAAAGAGGAACAATTGAGAGATTAAAGACAATTATTCCAACCGATATGAGGTACTGTATAAATCCTATGAGTAAATAGACAGATAGTATGCTGGTTATAATTTTGTTGAGAAAGTATAACACTGGTAAAAAGTATAAGATTGCTCATAGCAGTAGTATTATAGCAGTAGTATTGACATGTAATTCATTCACAGATCAGAAAAGACTGATAAAGAGGATACACTCCCTTCATAACATACCACAAGTAACATCTTGCAACCAAGATGTAACAGAGCTGAGAACATGAAAACTGACCACAAGGTCTAAAAGGAGAGAGATCATTGTATGGAAGACAAAGTTTAAGAGTTACATGAAGAAAATTTTCAGTTTTGGGAGAGCCATATTACATCTTGGACAGCAGAGGTAGCCAGCAAAAAGCAGCTGGTGAAAGTGAAGGCTATTGAGATGCCAACATGGTCACAAAACTTGTGCAGAGGCTTGCAAAAATTTGGTAAAGCCGTGTGTCTAATTCCTGTGCGATTCAGATTGGTCACCCCAGATGCAGCAGATCCAGCACTCATCAGTGCATAAGCAAATACCTGCAATTTTATCATAATTGAAATCTTGAGAGCAGCACTTTATTATGGGACAAAACTGAGAAATAATAACTTTCATAAGGTGTTTTCCAGTTTGTATTGAGATATGCTATAGTAATCTACATAAAATGGTCTGCATTAAAAGATTACATGAATTATTATGATATGACACCACCAAACTTTAAGATAATAGATAAGTGCATATCTTCTTGTATACTGTCTTTTTTGTTCATTTCTATCAAAGTAGGATTTCAGTTTACACTTGACTAAGTTTGCATCTAGAACTTTTGCATGTTGTCTACAATCTTTGTGGTGATTTCTGCATTGTTTTTTCTTCACCATTGCAATGGATTTGTTTATTTTGTTATGTATAAGCACAGAAACCAGAAACCAAATGAGTATTTCGTGACTAGAGATTAGGATATTTCGTTCTTTATAAGGGAGTGTAAATCTCATCTTAAAAACCTGTTTTATGAGGTTGAGTTAGGTTTAAAATTCACTTCTTAATATCGTATCAGAGTTATTTAATACCTATCTTAAGTCTAAAGTTCAATTCTTAACCTAGTATCAGAACCATTTAAAACCTATTCTTGGGTCTATCTGCCACTTACTATCGGCCGTTATTGGCGTGAGGAGGAGTGTTGGAGGTCTCACAATCAAGTACAAAATTTGAACTCACAGCTCTATTTTTGGCTTCTCATTTTGTCAAATTTTATATTTTATGGATTAATTTTGATCAGAAGTGAACCTCAAAAATATGCAGAGCTATATACATACCTGATCCCCAGCAAAAATAAGCCATGCATGATTTGTGGAAGGAATCACAGAAGAGGTCTTAAGAAATCTGGATATGCCAATGAGTAGTTGAAGCAAGGAATGAGCTGCAACAGCAGCACAAACCCCAACAAGATATCTGTCCATCACAACTTCACAGCAATCACCATACAAGTGATATTGAAACAAAACTCATACCAACATTATTGCAGGTAAAGGGACAAACAAACACACACACACACAAAATGCAAAAGAAAAAGAGTAAAAGGTAGAAAAAAATAGAATTTCGATCACGGGTCTTTTACTGTTCATTCAAATGTCATGAATGAATTATGATATCATGAGATGACAATGAAACCCCACCAAGGTCCCACATTTTACAGTCAATTTTGTCCGCAAGCCCCAGAATCAAGAAAGTTCTTTTGCTGGCAATAAAATAATACTATAACACCAACCAATACAATAACTTTAGAAAGTAAAATCTCAACAACTCTTGCATGGTTACCAAGAAGAATAAAGTTTCTTTCATACTGAGGAAAATGAAGCAACAGTTTTTTAATATGAATTTGATTTACAATTCAGATTCTAAGGTTGTGTTTGGTCGGCAGAAAAGACATAGAAAGAGATGAAATCAAATTCAAAAAATAGCTCTTACTCTGTTTTTTTTTTTCATTTTCATTAAGAAAATATATTTAATGGTATTTTTGTTTTCATTAATCTCCTTCAAACACTTCTCAAAAGAAGCAGCTTCTTAAGTAGTTGGTTCAGAAACACAAATTGCATTGTTTTTTTCTTCTCTCTCCAGAAATAGAACTAATTTAAAAAATTAAAAAAAAACCTTTTTTTCATGAACAACACATTAACTTATCAACAAAAAGTAAGAACAAAGAAGCACACTCAGTAACAGAACAAACAAAAGACAAGAGGTGAATATACAGAGAGAGATAACTAAGCATTGACAGAAAAAAAAATGGAAGAAGCTCACTCGTATGACTCAGAGAAAGACCACTTGGAGTGAAGAGGAAGTTGAAAGCCATAAATACTGACACTGCTTGATTCTTCTGCAGTGACCATGAGTGATATTGAAAGAACAGAGGAGGCCATGCACAATCCTCTCAGAAGCAGTTGCATAGCCTCCACCCTCCTGCGGCGGCGGGTTCTCTCGGCGGCTCCGACGAGGGGTCCGCTCATTGTGCCACTGGTCTCCAACGCCGCTACCTTGGATTCCTGCAGGATCTCCTCTGCTATTCTCTGCTGCTCACTCACCATCTTTCTCCTTCTTCTGCTCTGTTTTCCCCTGTTGTGCTCTGTTTTTGTCTTCTTCCAAAAACAGAGAACCAACCCTTATGAGTAATTTAGGTGGGGCAGTGTGAATGAATGAGCTTTGGGTAATGCAGAAAGCAGAGGTTGATGAAGAGAGAGACAGAGAGAGAAGTTGGCAAATTTTGTGTGTTGTTGCAATGGCTTTTTCCTATGATTTCTGCAAATATATAATATACATAGTTAACCCTTTCTTTCTTTGTTTATTCATTTTATTTTTTATTCACACCTTTTTTATTTAAATTGAAGAATGAAAATTGTTTTTAGAAGAAAACTCATTAATTTTTTTTTAAAAGTATATTGTTATTCATAGTTTTTTACTACCTGAAATATTGTATAAATTACAAAACATTTAAAAATACTGTAAAATAAAAAATTATTCAGGGTATTTATAATTTATTTCTATACTATAATTTCGACTCTTTACCTTAAATAAAAACAGTTTTAAAATAACTATCGTGTTTATTTTATCAAACATTTCATTTTTGCTATGGTTCAGATAATACGCATATTATTTATGTGCCATCTCGATTAATTTTAGTTTTTAATCTTGAATTTGATTTTTTATGCATGTATGAAGAAAAATATTTAAACGTGAACCTATCATAAAATATTTTTAATTTGAATGAAATGAATTATTTACGTGCTAATTTGAATGAGTGGATGAAGTTTGTCATATATGCTTAGTATTTTATATGCTACGAATTGTTATCCTCCAAACTTTATCTTAATAGTCAGTAAAACTTAATTAAATTTAAAGTATATTTTTCAATTTAGTATCATAACATAGCTTATCCTAACTATACTATACTAGTTGTTCTTTTCTTGTTTTGTTTTTTTGTTTTTTATCAGCATCCTAACTATACTATACTAGTTGTTCTTTTCTTGTTTTGTTTTTTATCAGCATCCTAACTATACTAGTATTTAGAGAGTTTGCTTCGATCTAGTATCGCGCTCTCGCGGTCCGCATTGAAAGAGTGTTTTATCCCTAAATGTCTAGTCAACTGATGTGTTTTAACGTATTTTAGAGAAAACCAGGTATTTTAGAGAAAACCAGCTAGTTCTGAATTTGAGTGGCATTTTACCTCTAACTACAACTCATCCGCTGATTCTTTACCAAATCACCCGTCCTATCAAATAATAAATATATAATTTCACGTACGATTTAAAAAAAAGTTGAACTTGGTATCTTTTTGTCATCACAAAAGCAAAGCAAATGACTCAAAAGGCCCTAAACAAAGCCCAGATCTGAATGAAACACCATAACATCAGAAAAATCTATATTTTTGTGGATTCTGGGTTTGTTTTCTGTAAAGTTGTTAAGAAAGGAAATATTAATTTGATGGTGCATTTCAGAAGAATGTTGTGTAGTTGTCTGAACCCTGGATTTTATTAGCAAGTAGTAGCAGTATTTGCATTGATCATCACTAGCATGAGAAGAAGAAAAAAAAGGAGAAATTGAATAGTAGCATATGTAATGTAATAAAGCATAAATCAAAAGGGTGCAGAAAGTGGGTCTTTGAATGAGTTTTCAGTGGCACAGGAGCATTGGCAATGGCAAGCTTTGTTCTGCTCAGTCACAAACTCAGCTTTCTTCGTGCAATCAGCAAGCTTCTCAGTTAGGTTTTCATTTTCTTCCATTTCCAGCACTTCCTGTATTGGATGCATCAGCCCCTTCATCAACAAACCATGTATAATAAGCATTCATTAATCAAATTTCTTAAAATTCTATTAATAAGTATAAACTATTAATTTATTTCACTATCGATTTTGTTAATATATGAATTTTTGGTTTTTTATATTTTTTTAATATGATATCATTTTATACGGCAAGAAAAACATGAGATAAAAACTAATTTTAGATAAAAATAATAATTAGTTGTTATAGTAACTAAATTAGAAATCATTTTAAAAACTAAAAAAAATTAGTTTATATTATTGTTAAATAGTTTCTAAATTGGTATTTGATTAGCTACCAAGATTTTAATTATCAATTATTTAGTTTTTAAATTTGGTAACAAAAGTCTTGGTTGCTAATTAAATATCAATTTAAGAAACATTTAATAATAATATAAACTAATTTAAAAATCAAAATTTTTTTAAAACTCTAAAATGGTTTCTAGTTTAATTACTATGACAACTAATTATTTGTTGTCTTTAAAAATTGGTTTATGATTTTCTTGTAGTGTCATGTGTCTATTTAAAGATGTCAAATTTTATAATAATACTTAATATAAAAATCTTTATAAAAAAGAAAAATTTAAAATTGTAAGTTCATATTCTTAAGTAAAATTAATCAAGTTTGTATGGCCTTGGTTTATTTTTCCAAAATTAAATTAAGGTATGGGCAATGTTTTAATTTACTTTTTTTTTTCTTGAAACTCTAAATCCTATATCACAAACTCCTAAGTCTTACTATATAACTTTATTTTTAAAATCTTGTGATAAATTTTATTTTAATACTATGATCTTGAAGATGTCTACTTTAATAATTTTTTTTTACTTTGAGTGCATTGGGAGAGGAGTTATTTCTAAGACATTTTTTTTATAAATTCGAAGTCTTCAATTTTAATTCATACTAACAACCCTTAATGGAAAAGTTTTATAAAATATACTTGAATGAGCTCTCTCATAAAATATTTAGAACAGCCCACAAAATTAAATCTATATAAAAAATTATTAATTTTTTACTGATAAAAAAAATCTACATAATTAAAAAATAAACTCCCAAATTAGACACCTAAAGACTTGGGCCACTCTATAAACATTACATTTTTGAGAAATTTATTTTATTATCTAATAAGATAGCCTAATATATAGGCCAGCTGTCAAGCATTAAATTATTATTATTTTTTTAAATGTAAAACATTTTAATCTATTTAATGAAGGATCAATATGTCAAGTAGTAATAACTTTTTTTAGGAAAATAAATATATTTAATGCTTTTCATAGATTCCAACATGGCAACAACTTTATTTGTATTTATTAACGAATAGATAAACAGAGTTAATGCTCATCTATTTATATTACACACAGTTCGATAAATGGGAGGTGTTTTTATAGTAAACATTTGTAGAACTTCATACCTCAATAATTTTATATTTATAATGAAATTTATAAAAAAAAAAAGCAGTAGAAAATACAATAAACACATGCATATGATTAAAGCCATATTTATTTGGTGCATGCATGTCCAAGTATTACTCTGACATACATGAATTTTTGCTGTCTTCTGTTATGATGAAAGAAGAATTGGTAGTGTTGAGTTAAACTCTTTCTTTTCCTTCTTAACTTGGAGTTGGGTTGATGAATGTAAAATCTTCATATAAGGTGAATAAAACTACATATATAAATTGAATTTTACCTCCTAAGTCATAGGTTTATAGGTTTATTTTTTAATCAGTAAGTAAAAATAATAAATATGAATCACCTTAAAGATGAACCAACCTTTATATATGACATAACATCAATAAAATCCATCGAATTTCTTTCAGTTTACGTAAACCTTACTATACTAAAAAAACAAATAATAACCATGAAAAGAAACCTTACAAAAATTCACTTAATCGAAAACATACCGGACATAGGATGAATGTACCACTCAAAATAAGAAAAGCGAGCAGGAGTAGATCTAGATGTTATATAAGACTAAACATTTAATTTGGCCAACACTAAAAGAAAATCATGAAATAGAAATCAATTTTAGAAACAAAAAATAATTAGTTGTTTGCTATAGTAACTAAATTAGCGACTATTTCTATTATTGTTAAATTATTTCTAAATTGGTATTTAGAAGTTTTTGTTACTAAATTTAGAATTTAAATAATTGGTAGTTAAAACTTTAATAACTAGATACCAATTTAGAAACTAATAATAGAAACTAATTTAGATACCAAAACTTTTTTTAGTCTATAAAATGGTCTTTAATTTAATCAATATAACAACTAATTATTCTTGCTCTCTAAAATTGATTTCTATTTCATGATTTTCTTATAATGATAAGAAGAGATATAACAAGTAAATAGATAGAAGATCCAGACAGACTTCTTATCCAAAACTGTCTTAGGTTAGGGAATGATACCTCAATGAATAGAGCTGATGCTTCACATGGTTCCAACTTCTGAACTACTTCTGCAGCTATTTCCTGCAAGAATCAGCAACCATTCATAGGGTAAATAATAGGAAATTTTAGCCTCCAAAAAACAAACTAAATGATTGAGAATGATGAGTGAAGGGAGAGGTTAGGTATGAACCCTGGCTTGGGTGAGCTGCACTTGATTGAGTGTTCTAGGTTCCAGCTCAATGGGGCAACGAGTGTTTGCCATAAGTACTGAATGAAGAAACCCAGATGCAAGCAGTTTGAATAATTTGATGAGTAGCAGTTGCAGTTGCATTCCATCACCTGAAGCAATGTCTCTAATTAACTTAGGTTCTTCATTGGTTAACCAATATATAACCAATGAGGAGCATGATATTTTTTCAACACATTCACGGGATCTTTGTGTCATGTGAAGGAGTTTGTGGCCAATATCAGTCGAGAACAAAGTTTCTTTACTTGTGACTTCAATGCTCTTATCAATCATTTTATTAGTCAAGATCTGTGTTTACAAAGTCCAACATTGGTTCGATTGTTATTCTGGCAAAAAATAAGGAAAGGATAAGGGTTCACGTGCACATCACACTTTTGATCATCACTTTTCTAGAGATTTGGTGATTCATTGCTATTTTGTACCATTGAAGAAACAAAAATGTAATCACAAGCTGCATATTCCATTTGATTAGACTGTTCAAGTCTCAATTCTCCATGCTATAAAACAGTAAAATGCTGCACCATTGGTTGGAGAAAACACACAAATAACGTCATTTTATAGGATGGAGATTTGGAAGTGAGATTTGGAAACACAGAAATAACATCATTTTTTAAGGCGGTGTGGTAGATTTTTTTATTTTTCAATTAAAGGTTTGGTCATGGGTTACGTTCAAGGCATCTTCAGCTGTTTTTTCTTATTTAGATTGGTGTCTTAACCCTTTGATTTGTATGAGGATGGTTAATTGATGTGTTAGGGTGTTGGTTAGATTCTTAGTTGGTTTTTGGGTGTATGCAGGAGTTTTGTTAAGTTGTCGTAGGTGGTTTTTAACATAGTTAAGGAGACACTAATTGTTTTTTTTTCCGATTTATATAAGGGTTGAACCATTCTTGAAGTTATTCATATTTATTTATTTTTTCTTGTTGATAAAAAAAATTGATTGGAGAAAAGAAGCTAAACTATTGTTTTGGTGATGATTTTTCATATTAGAAATATTGAGGTTTAGTTAGAATGTGAAAGTTAATGAGGTTATCAATTTCTCATGTAATTTTTTACTGAAATAGTTAGCCATGGTTCGAAAGAGAGGTGTAGGATGATTTTGATCACACAGTTTTGGGCCAAATCCTGATCTATGAACCCTTAATTTTCTACATTTGCAGCTATCTTTGGACTGAAGAAAAATACACCATCTCATCCTTTTCTTTATTCTTGCAATTGCCACAAATTTCACAAAGTAATTATGCACGCATTAAGAATACACACCAATAAGAATAAAAAAATTATTAAATAATAACTAAATTTAGAGATAAAAAATAATTAATCACTAATTTAAAAATTAAAAAATTATTGATATTTAATTTGGTTTCTATTATTAATAAAATAGTTTACAAAAAATATATAAATTAATTACCAAAATTTTAGTTACTAATATTTTTAATTCTAAATTAATCTATAAAAGACTAATAGAGATTAATTTAGAACATGAGTAATTAGTTTTTTTTATCAACAATAACAAATATATAAATGTGAACCACTTCAGAGATGGAACAATCCATATGAAAAAAAAACATAATTCAACATCTACCAGAACTCTTCAAACCAATCAAACAATAGGAGAGACCACACTAAAATCAAGCAATAGCACAGACCATACTAACTGCTAAACATGAGTAGTTAGCAGTTAACTAATAGTTAAATACCTAGAAACTAGAACCAAATTTGGTGGGTGGTGAAAAAGATGCATGTTCATATTTTCATGTGAAAGTGTATCAGAAAATATACAGAGTAGGTGATAGCTTTAAATAGTTGAAGATTATAGGGTCCAATGCATGATCCTACATACACAAAAATATTATTATATACTTTTGCAATATACGGCATTGATCACGTATAGGTGTATGTTATGCATACCTTTGATTTATGTGAAGTTCATATTATAATAAAATTTGCCACTTAGCAAAGTCACACACAACCTAATTCTATATTCAGTGGAATAAAAAACCCTAGGCATGCACGTGAAGGGAAGGTTAATTTTTCTCTCTTTTTCACCTAATCTTATTTTCATATTATAATGACACTTATTACATATTAAACCCAACAAATACTCACTAAAATAAAATCAAAAATGACTCTGATATCATATTACGTGGACTTTAAACCTAACTTAATCCCATAAAATCGGTTCATAGGATTGAGATTTGCATCCACTTATATACAATGAAATACTTTAATCTCTTGTCGATGTGAGATCTCTCTAACAGTGTAAAAAGTTTTTATTCTTTTTTTTCCTTTTCTAATATGAACAGTTGTAGTTTAATTTAGTTATATACACTTTTAAATTACTCAAGTAAATTAAATATTAGTTTGAAAATTATTGTATATGTTATGCTAGAGTTGAGAGGTTTTAAAGTAAACAATGTTTACTCAACTAATATTAAATTTGAAAGCAACTCGTGCGGATAAAAATATTTAGATTATCGTTGGCAAAGTTTTGACATTAAATTTAATGATAATGTAATAATAACATTGTAGTGATGGTGAAGTTAAATGGGTTTAGCTCATTAATTGATCTGAATAGTTGTAAATTCTTTTATATGGGTTCGGTTATTTATAGAAAAAAAAAAAACTAACAATAATAAAATAAAAATGTCAACTATAAATTTTAAAATAAAAAAAAATTAAACTTATATTTAATAAATTGAAAATAAATTTAAGTTTACTATGTTTATATTATAACGTTTTAAATGTAGCTGGCTGGAATATAATAATGTTGTTATATTACTATCAATTTCTTGAAAGTCAGTAATGTTTTAGTTTAAGTTCTAGAGTTTTTAGTTCTAGACTTTGTGGACGGTATATAAGTGGAACTGTCCTAAGGAATCGGTTGGTTAGAACTATGTGAAATAAATTTTTTATAAGGGTTGAAGTATTATTGAATATTTTTGTTTATTTAAATTTTTTTATAAGAAAATTAAGTTTCTCATATATATTGGAACAAACATTGATGGTATAAATATGAAATTAAGAGATAGGTGTTTGATGTAGTTGTTATCCAACATATCTTTGAAGTTGGAGTCAAATTGGGGATGGCAAAGAGGAGTGACTCGTGCGAGCTGGTTCGTGATCTGATAGAAAAAATGTGGTACAGACTGCATATTTAACCCATTGGTCCGCTTAGGCTTGTTCGCATAATTCGTAGTTTGCGTGGGTCAAGTGTGAGACAGGGCAGGTTGGTTTGTCGTCCACTATGAAAAATGCGGGACAGGACGGACTATCTCACATAACTTAAAAGTCTAAAAAATTCTTTCTGCACCCTGTATTTTTTTCATGTAGCCACATATTCTAGAAATTTCTAAAATTATTCATTCCAAATTCCACAATCTAGAATATAAATTTGTATTTTGGATTGTACAATCTGGAATATTGTACAATGTGAAACACAAATTTTAACTTTCAGATTTTATAAGCTCGGAAGTCACTTAATTTCACATTTTAAAAATTTTACTTATATTTTATTACGCATGTATCGTGAGAATAATATTGTGAGACCATTTATCTAATTCATTCAAATAAATAAAAAATTAAATTTATTCACAATTTATATTTAAAAATATTTTTCATTAATTTAAAAAAAATATATGTGAATTGACCTTCCGACTCATGATTCATGAAATAACTCTTATATAACAAATCTATAGAAAATGAACCTATAAGTCCAAATAATGTATAATGAAAGAAGTTTATATATACCACACAACTTTTCCAAGAAACCATAATGTTGCTTCTTAGCTTTATTCACCACCTAACGACAATGACTCACTAATGACCCTATATACACATAAACCCTTTTCTTCTCTTATAACAAGTTAAAGAACACAAAACCTAAAATTACATATATTTTCATAATGTTATAAAGAAATCTCTCTCCCACACACACACTCTTTCTATCTCATCTATATTAATATACTTTTACTAAGTATCTATGTTATATAGAAAAACAATTTTCCATTCAAATAGGATATTTTTCTTCTTAGTTTAAGAAATAAAATGGTCTCTAGATTTTAAAAACTAAAAATAATTTCTTTTTCCTCTTTTTTAAATCAAATGTAAATTGGGTTATCGGTGAAAAGTTATTATTCGTACTAAAGTTAGTTCTACACCTATATATTTCTTCTATTATTTTTATGATAGTTTTTTAATATTTATCAACACTATCTTCTGAAATTGAACTCTCAATGGATGTAACCTTTTCTTTATGATTTTATTTTAATCAGTAACAAAAAAATATATTAAATATGAAATTATGAGTGGTGTTTAACCCAATTCGAAAAAAATAATTTCATTTAATTATTTTGGGCATTTACTTCATTTGACAAATTTATATTGTGTGCAATAAGGTCTCAAGTTTAAGATTGATAGAGATTTCAGCATTTGCATATTAAAGTATTTTGTAGAACCTTTTATTTTTACTTCTGAATAAATGTCAATTAGTTTTAAAGTGTTTAAAAGCCCATAAAATTTACTATTATAACACAACAAATACAATAATTTATATTTAAAAACATGTGTAAGAGCAAAAGAAAGTAATATTAATAAGGTTTGCAACATCTAAAAATAACATTTATTTGTTATAACTCCTAGATCGTCGAGGTTTCAAAATTTCAGACAAAGTTATGGTACTTAATGGGGTTATCAAACATTTGCCAGTTCATTTTTTTTTTTTTGATAAATTGTTTATAAAGTTATCAAAAATTTTATGCGTAAATCATTTTATCTAATGTGATACTCTATTTTTATTAAAATATGTAATAAAATGCTTTAACAGTGGATATATATATATATATGGATAAAAGTTTAAGAGTTTAAAGAAGTCAGAATAAAAAAATAAATAAACTCCCAAACCCCATAAATATTCTTAATTCATTGTTATAGTAATTAAGTATACAAACAAAAACACTTAATTAAAGATTGCAAAATGGTATATGGAGTCTCACTTTTTATCCATCTAATCACTTCATCTCCTATATTAAGTTTGAATCAATTATTAGAAAAAATGTTGGAAATATTAATTATAAAAAAATTATTAAATAAGAACTAAAATTTAAGATAAAAAATAATTAATTATTATATTGATTAAGTTAGATATTATTATAGAGATTAAAAACATATTGGTATCAAAAGTGATATATACTATTAATACTTTATAAATTGACATCTAAATTAGCTACCAAAGTTTTAGCTACTAATATTTTAAATTCTAAAATTAGTCTTTAAAAGACTAATAGAGACTAACTTACAATATAAAGTAGGTAGTAGTTAAAATCTTGATAACTAACATTAGATATCAATTCGGAAACTATTGCATAAAGTTTTATTACTAATACAAACTACTTTAGATACCAATAACTTTTTAGTCTTCACAATACTAATTTAATTAATATATTAATTAACCATTTTTTATCTAAAATTAGTTTTAAAAATGATAAAATTTTGGGATGAATAAAGAGCATGGAAGTTTGAAGTCATAGGAGATTTCTAAATAAACATTGTACTTGTTCCATGTGTGAAGTTGTCCAATGTTGTTGTTCTCCCTTTGGTAAATGACAAAAAATGCAATGAAGGTGGATGGAAAATTAGAAGTAAGAATTTGACCAAAAGAGGTAACTAAGGAAAGATGGCAATAATTTAAGGCCCCAAAAGAGTGGGGTGAGGGGACAAGAAGCCATTATCATCTTCCATCTTCTTTACACACACATGAAAAGATCCCTTCACAAAGGACCATGCATGCAGCAAAGCCATGCCATATCCTCCATTTTTTGGATATATTATCCATCATTCTTATGCCAACACCAAGTAACACTCACACACCTCACATACACCATGTGCTTTGTTTCATCACCCACATGCATCTATTCTCACTTCTTAACTTCCTCATTCCATCATCATCACACTCTTACAACTTCAACTTAAACCTAATTCCGAAGTGAAACCTCTTATATATTTATATGCTTTTGAGTCATCTACATCATAAACTACCAAAGGTTTATTCGAATTAACTCTAAAAAAAATCATTAAATAAAAAATAATTAATCACTGTATTAATCAAATTAGATTTTAGATTACAAATTTATTAATATTTAGAATAATTTTTATTGTTAATAAATTTCCAAACTAATTTCTAAATTAGTATCCAATCAATTATCAATTATTTTAAAATTTAAAATTAATAGTTAAAACACTGATAACTAAATAAATATCAATTTAAAAATTAGTCTATTAGTTTCATTAATAATTAAAATTATTTTAAATATTAATAATTTTTTAATTTTTAAAATAATATCTATTTTATTCCAGATAATGACTAATTATTTTTTATTTATAAAATTTAGTTTTTATTTAATAATTTTCTTATATACAAATGGTAAAATCTAAATAATGTTATTTGTAATACTTTAGGAAGAACTTTTATGAATTATGAGAATTGTGACTTTTCATGTAAAAAATTTAATAATATAATCTAACAAGTAATTGATAAATGAGTTATACTATTAGAAATTCAATTTTAATTATTTATTAAATAAGTATAATTTACTTTAATTAAATAAAGTTATACGTAAAAAATAAAGACAAATTTCTTACTATGACATGAAAGATATGATAAAAGAAACATTACATGGTCCAATAAATTAGTATTGTTTTTTGATACCGACATTGGCTACGCACCAATGTGTACATACACTGTACTTTCTCTGTACTCTTTCTTCAAAATATCGTCACTTTCTCAAAAGCTGAAGAATAAATAAATAAAAAATAAAATAATATATATATTAAAAAATATGCACTTAATTTTATGAAAAGCTCTCATCCCTTTAATTATCTTTTTCTTTTTTCAAAGAAGAACTCTTTTGATGTTAAGATAGTATAAAAAATGTATAACTTTTGTCTTCTACCCACCACATTTAAATTTGTTATACCGACTCAATCTAATCTAATGGTTACTTAAAAAATCATATCATATATTTTCTAAACATGTTTCAAATCTTTTGTGTTTGATATGGTTTTGTGTTGTACAATTAAGTTATTTTTATCTATTTTAAAAGGTTAAAATAAATAAATATAAATATATAATCACACTATTTTTTTTTATTGTTATAAATATTATTTTGAAATTATTAGAATGGAAAGACAAAAAGAATTTAAATATGGGAACTCGTGTTTGGGAATTTACGCTTATCATGCATGACTTATTCATATTATAAAAAATATAAAGTTATTTATTCTGATAATTTTGAGATAGAATTGCGTCAAAATGATAAAAAAAAAACACTAGAAATTAAGGTATTACGGTATTGATTACTTTTGTATAATACGGAAGTAAGTTGTGGATCAACGTATTTCAAATAAACTTATATCCCTCCATTTATTTATTACTTTTGATGTTTAACATTGTGAAATTTTTTAGCTAAGAATGAGTTTATTTTTATTTTTATTTTGCCAAAGAAAACACCAAATTTTAATAACTATAACTAGATAAATTTTATGAATAAGGAAAGTGAACATGATGTATCACTATAACATTGTTTTACTACATTTCTCACTAATATTTGTTTTACTACATTTCTCACTAATATTTGTGCCAAAAATATATTAATGAGTGTGATTGTGATATAAAATTATTTTTCATATTTTAGTCAGTTTTGCAATGAAAGTGAATACCAAATATATCACTAGTACAAAAATAGGAAATAATGACTATTTGTTATTCATAGTGCAGATCACCTGTCATAAAAAGTGTGATGTGGCGATACTTTTGTAATAAACATAAAATTTATTATGCCAATTGAAAGTAGAAATTACATACTAAATACTTACTATATCGATTTTTTGTTAGAGACCATACATTATTATATGCAAGTGAACGATATTGTTATGAAATGAGGAAATATGATAAAGCAACAAGATTTAGAAAAACACTAAGTTATTATAGTATAATGGTTATTATAATAATTATCATACAAAAATATAGATTTTATCATAAAAAGTCTATATATTATTACGATTGTGACACTAACTATAATAGTAAGTCAAACTTGTATTTTTTATGACAATTCTTGAAAGACATGTAATGAAAAATGGTACTTGAATTATATGTATTGATAATAATTGTCATGGTAAGTCAAACTTACTCTAACGATTATCAGTAAAATCAATCAGGAAAAGTAAAATCAATCAGGAAAAGTAACGTATTATTTATGACCGTTTATATATATATATATATATATATTTATATTTAGTACGATAAAAAAGCATAAACTTTTTATATTTATGTGAGTTAGAAGAATTTATCATTGGTGGATGATTAGTTAGTTAGTTTGTCTTGTGGGTTTTAGTACTAAAAATTGTGTTAGAAGGAAAGAAGCAATTAATAAGAAAAGTGCATAGATAGAGTGAAGGTAGTGTGTGAGAAAGGTTAAAAATAGAGTAATGGTGAATAGTATGAGTGCATATAATGAGAGTGGAGCCCATAGGAAGGGGAAGTGTCTAGAATTGGGTGGACAGTTATATCAGTCCTGAATGTGTACCTAATTATTTGTTTATTTAACAATTCCTCACAACTCAACTCACATGACTATGCTCAACCAAATTGCAAGCTAAGCACCCATTTATTCTTTTAATTCACCAATTACTATTATTTTGGGCCTCCCACCCACGTTCCTCTCATTATTTCTTTCATTCCTTTTCCCTTTCCTTTAACGCACTTCCATGTAGATGCTACGTACACACGACGATCTTCCAATTTCACTGAAATCCACGCAATCCACCATTTTACGTCTTCATTTCACTCCACAACCCAAAACATCAACACATTCTTTCATTGTTGCTCGTTTATTGTAGTAAAACAGATTTTGATTATCAAATTTCTGAATTGGGGAAAAGGTGAAAACAAAAGAAGCAAGAGTGGAATCTACATTACAACTCAATGAAACTCTTTTCTGACTTTCTAGCGTAAAGGGAAAAGAGGAAATAAGAGAAAAAGCTAAGAATTCAAATTTATAAGACAAAATTTTTGAGATAAGGTAAAAAGGGAAAGAGAGTGCTGAAGCTGAGGGTAGTTTAAACTTAGAGCTGCACCCTAAATTAAAATTAAAATTAAAAAAGAAACTAAATAACGTGTCTAAAATCTGGCCCACAATGATGATGGTGATGATGAGGATGGATCAAGAACTCATCTCCACCGTTGGATACGCCGAAAATTGAACTCTGACTCATCAGTTGCTGATGCTGATGCCGCTGTAGCTCCTTCTGCCGCCTCAACTCCAAAACCTTCCGATGCGAATTCGAATGCTTCGTCGACATGAATGTCGGGCTCGCCGCCGGACGGTACTCCGGCACCAGCCGCCCGGACTTGAACCTCACGCCGCACGCGTTGCACAGCGTTTTCGGTCCCATAGGTCCCGTTCGCCACTGCGGCGTCTTCTCAGCTCCGCAGTGGAGGCATTTGCGTCCGGAGCACTCCGCATTCGTTCCCTCTCTCTTCTTCACCGGCGAAGCCTTCGTATGAGGCAGCTTCTCCTGCTCCGGCGCTACTAGGTGGAGCAGGCGTGTGGACCAGTCCCCCGGCGCCGCGCGTGAGCGCTTGCTTCGCGCTTTCCCCGGGAGAGGCGTCTCCGAGTGGAGAAACGGTGCGTTTCGAGCTGTTTCGTCGGAAGCGAACGGCGGCAGCGTGTCGGTGGAGGATGAGGACTCCGGCGTCTGCGGTTTCGCGCCAATGGCGGTGGACGGCGCGGCGCCGGAGAGTAGCTGCAGCGTCTTCAACTCCTCCTCGGCGGAGAACGAGTCTTCAACGAAGTTCGAGAGCCATTCCAGTTCCGCCATGTCATCGTACTGTGACAAAATCACGCGCAGAGAAAACTCAATTTCAAAAATAATACACGTATTTAATTTAAACTAACTCGAATTATGACAATTAACTGTTCATTCCGTCATTTAGTAGTTAAGCTCGGAGAATTACTCACCGGAACGCAGAGTTCTCCGGAGAATTGAGGATCGCCGAAGCCGCGAGGGACAATGGCTGCGGCGAAGCGATTGTCGCTTCCGGAAATTGAGGAGTTGCAGCTGTCAACCGCGGTGACGGTGGAGGAGTCGGTGGAGTTCCCGGCTACATTGTCGAAGAAACCGTCGGACATAATGGCGTCGGCGTGGGAGAAGTCGAGGAGATCATCAATGGCGAAAGGCTCACCGATTTTCTGGTCGGCGTGGCGCTTCTCCGGCTGCGAGAATTGGTCAGCTCCTCCGGCCGCATAATAGCCTCCGACGAAGTACTCCGGCGCTTCCATATAGACAAGTGTTTTAGTGAGAGAAAGTTAGAGAGAGAGATAGAGTAGTTGGTGTTTGTTTTAAAGAGAGGGAACGCAGCGTTTTGATAGGAGATCCGTTTGGTGTGTCTGAGAGTCTGAGGGGTGTGGGAGTGATGGTGGGGTTTTGAGGAGTAAAGGAGTGGCACAACTGTAGTTTCTCACACATTAGAGCATCTTTTTTCATGCACACATTTTTAATATTTTAAAACTAAAATCAACAGGGAAGTGACTTCCAACTTCTCTAAACTTTCATTTTCTTTCCCTTTATTTTCCAAACCACATTTTCTTTTCTGTTCCCCCCTTTTTTACTTTCTACCACCGCTTTAATATTCTCCAAATTATTCTTCCCTCGCTTCCTTCCTCATTTCAAATGTGCAAGAAAAGTTAGTTAAAGTATTGAAGAGAAGAAGAGAGGAATGATTTCTAATCGGGTTGGGATTAAGAGAAATATTGTGTTTTTTTTTATCGTTCGATTTTTTCTATTTTGTCTTCTTTCGGAACAACTTCACAACTCTCTATTAGTTCTTTTTTTTCTCTTTTTGTAAATTTCAAGTTCAAAAGATACCTGTAAAATCTACATTCAAGCAAGATATCGGTAGTTGATGTTTGATATAATTAATACATGATGATGTATTTTTTTCACGAAATGTGTTATTACTTATATGATTATCATAAACCTTTGTTAATAAATCGGATAGAGTTTTAGATCATAATTAAAAACTTAATGGTAAATTGATAATCTGTATTAGTAGAAGAAAAAGAAAAAGAGGAAGAAGGATTAGTTGATGCAATGAATAATGATCATGTGGTTTGAAGAGGAATCAAGTGTTAAGCAGGAGTAGGAGCAGAATGGTAGGCTGTCACTGGGAAAGAAAACAGCTATGGCCAGAGACACACACTGCTAACTTTTCTCAACGTGTCAGTTTTAGGCACTAATTTTGTGCATAAAGTAAAACCATTGGGCAGAGAGAGAGCAGAATAGTTGTTAATGCAGAGTGAGAGCGTAAATTATTGGATAATTAATGTGCTAATTAACAATGATTAAGGAGGTAGTAGAATTGAATGAATGGTGTGATGAAAAATTCAACCCCTCAAAGAATCGATCTCTTGCAGGTTTTGTCCTCCAATTGGATTCCTCTTCTGCTGCTAATAATATTATTACTTCGAGAGACGTGCAAATTTCTAGTTTATTCATTTCATTATAATTAATTCTACTTTCTACCCCTCTTGCCCTATCATGCATCTTTTTTTATTCCCCTTCTCACGTTTCTGCACGACGCTTACAGCTCAACTTCATCCATCATCCCATCCACCTCCCTTCTTACCAACATTTTTAACTTTAATCCTCATCATAACATAACAACCTCAGTTTTCTCTACACATGTATTGTTGGATTAGGTTTTTTCATCTCACATGTCAAGTTTAGAAGTTTAGTTTAAGTTCAAGACATTGCATTATCGTCAGGTCACAGTATCTGAATTATTGTTTGTTTTGAAAGTTTTAGTGTTTCGTTACGGATTATTGAATTAGATTTTTTCATGTCTCATGTGAAATCTAGTGTTCCGATTTCAAATCTCAGAGATATAGCATCGTTATGGTCAATCACTGTATTTGAAGTATTGTCCGTTTTGGAGGACAGTGGTCTGTCACAGTTTTATCCTTAAAAGATGCATCCGAGTTTTCTCCATTCATGGGTTATTGGATTAGGTTTTTCATGTCACATGTGAAGTTTAGTATTACAACCTCAAGTTCAACAGACTGAGTTATTGTCCGCTTTGGAGGTTAGCGTTTTGTTATGGATTATTGAATTAAGTTTTTTCATGTCACATGCGAAACTTGATATTTCGACCTCAAGTATCAGATATAGCATCGTTAGAATCAATCATTGTATTCAAGGTATTGTTCACTTTAGAGTTCATTGTTCTAGCGAAGGAAAATGATTAATGGTTTGGTTGGGTGATTCAAAACATTTTGGTGTAAAAACATGTGGGTGTTGGTGTTTGGGAGGGCATTTAACCTTATTATTGGCATATTGTAAGGATAAAACAAGGATTGAGTCAGATGGGCCTGACTCTGATCCCCAGGTTAATGAACCCAAGCCTCAGTAATTTTTGGATAAGGTTTGCTTTTGCTTACACACTTACTACTATCCTCACACCTTTTCTATATTTTAAGAAGAAAAAAAAAAGGAGAATGTGATTTGGGAAATAGAAAAATAGAGAGGGGTGCAGAGAGCACGCGAGAAAGGAAGAAAAGATGTGTGTTTGTGTCAGCGATCATGTGACTGTGACTCCTTCTCAATCAAGCTTCGGTTGCTTTGCTATCATTTTTCCATTTTTAACTTATTTTCACACGTGCGTCCCTCACACGTGTCTTCTTCCTAACCTCCCACCACGTGCACCGCACGCAACCACTTCTCTGTACACCTATAATACACCTTATACAACATTTGAACTATATGAAAACAATAACAATAAAAAAAATTGTTTTCACAATTAAAATTATGAATTTCGATATTTTTTCAGTTTACATCCATAATAAAATATTAATATTAAAAAAATTTAAAAAATATCTTTAATAAAAATATTAAAATAATTAAAATAAAATAATTTTTAAAATTAAAAATAATTAAAATATTAATATTTAATAGAGTGTAGGATGGATAATGGATGTTAAACAATCATTTTCCTAAAATTATATATAATATTTTATATAATAAATTTAAAAATAAATATATATAATAAAAATAAATTTATAATTAAATAATATAAAAAATATTAAAATAATAATATTTAGAGTTATAATATATTTGTATAAAAAATATGAGTTATAAGGTAATGATTCTAACATTTCAAGGGATGTTTTTTCTAATTTTGTTTTCTGAAAAAAGTTCAAAAGCATAAATGAGATTTTGATTTTTGAATTTTTTTCTAGAATTTTATTTCCGAAATACAGTAATCTGAATTTTTATTTTTATTTTAATTATATATTTTCACTTTCAGAATGAAGCACTTGGAAACTAAAAAAATGTATAGGGTGCAGGTTCAAAAAATTGAGTGTTAGAAAAATTTGCGTAAACTTAATCCTGCAAGAAGAATGTTGTCTAGTAATGGGTTTTGGTCTCTTTTGGACCACTTTCTTCCTGCACCCCATCAAATTTTTCCATGAACCCATCAAAATGTATATCTAATTCGTCATTATTCTGGAAAGTTCTTTCCAGAACATACTACGAAAAAATTATTTTGGAAAACACATTCTAAAATGTATATAATATGTTCTGAAAAGTTTATTTTGAAAATTCTGTTTTCCGATAATATATTTTATGAATTTCATAAAGTATATTCCAGAAACATTTCAGAAAAAATAATTTATAAGTGTTTTTAAAAAGGGTAAAACAATCTTTTCCGAAATTAATGGGGGTGCATGGAGAAATTTATTGGATGCAGGAAGAAATACCCAGGCTTTTGCTTTCAGCCCCATAATTTTTAAAATGACAATTCTATCTTTTTTCAGAATATATATTTTGAAAAAATTCTGAAACTAAGTTATCCGTAATAAGACTTTGGTAACAAGCATGAGAAGCAGATTTTGAGAACGCATGAAGTGTTTTTGCTGTTATGTTATCATGGACATAATATCAATTTAAAGAAAAATATCAATAATATGAGTTCTCATATTTTCACAATTCAACACTATGAGTTTTAAATGGTGTGTCCGTGTCAGACACACGTATCGGACACCGACACTTGTATGACACTTGTAAAACACAGTGAAGTGTCTAACTCAAAAAATATTTATTGAATTTTTGATAATTTTAACACAGTTCTAATACAATTTTTTAAAAAAATACATTAATTTTTTAAAAACTCAAATTTGTTGTATAATGTTTTATTATGATTATAAAAATAAATAACAAATTGTTTTGAACCAGCCATAAACAAATTGTGTTCGTGTCCATATCTATCCGTGTGTCTGTGTTGCGTAATATTCAGCATTAAATTATTTCATTTATTAAATGTAGAAGAAAAATATTTTTTTATTAAAATATAAATTTATGTAAGGAAAATTTAAAAGGTTATGAACTGGTGTTTGAAAGTAGATAATGTTACAGAGTTAAACTAGGTAAGTTCCACTGTTCCTTTCACTTAAAGATAGAAAAGAAATGATGAATAATGTTCATGCATATACGTAAAAAGTTCTTTGATTGGGAGGAGAAGAGTTGAAGTAAGCAAAAACTGAGATAATTTTGTGTGTTTTTTTTCTTTTGATCAACAATAAAAATTTAATAACAAGAACTATTTTACGAGTGGTTCAACACTTGTATATATTTATAAAAAAAAAACACATCTTAGGCACCCCATTCTAATACTGGATAAGAACCAAAACCAATCTAACACTACAGACTCAGAAGAAACACACTCCAAACATATCAAGGAACATCAGAACAATAAACTTTAACCACCTAGACCAACAACCAACCGACCATCCCTCAAAATCAACATCCAACAACATAAAAATACCTGCAAACCTAAACAGAAACAAACAACTTATATCGAATTCAAACAAGATAAAGGAGAAAACTCCAATCGAATATATTATTTAGATTTTTCATTATCATAATATATATATATATATATATATATAATAGTTAAAATGTTGCTAAGTTTTCTCAATTACATAGAATTAATTTTATTATTTTAGATTCCAGAGCTAGAGGATTGCTATTTTGAGTTATAATATCATAGATTATCGTATTTTCACGATAAATTCAGTTTTTTTTATCTATATAAACTATAATAACTTATCACAAAAAAAATTTATTGACATGAAATTTGTAATAAACACTGCTATATTAAATATCGAATAGTGGAATCTTACTATTATATTTTATGGAACTATTTGTTGAGTAGTTGAGATAGTTGATAAAGAAGTTGAAGTCAAATAATTGAAATATAAATTATAAGGATTTTGATCTCGCAAAACTATTCAAGTTTTTTTACATAATATTGGTAAATAAATCATCACATTTAAGATATTATTTATTTTAAAATTTAAATTTTTGTTATAATTTAATTTTAAGAGATACTTAATACATTAAAAAATAAATGTGTATTAATTTTTTTTATAAAGTAACTCAAACACTTATATAAAAAAAATCAGCTTTCTTTATTTAAGTTTAAGATTAAAATAAAAATAGGAAAAAAATTAATATATCTTGTCAAAAATTTATTTCTATTTTTGGAAAAGAAAACAAGAGAAAGTTTATGCATACTCCATCGATGAAACTTTTATGAGGTATGATCATAACTATATGGTCAATTTAAATTGATCCTTGCTACTTTATCAGTTGCTGCTGATATTACATATAAATCCTGATTAATTATTTTAATTTAAAAAAAATTAAAAAGATAGAATTTTTAATAAATTAAAAAAAAATTATACATTTTATTTCTTTAAATCAAACTTAAATCTTACATTGTATATCATATATAGTTAATTGTGTAAAAATACTTATTTTTTGAAGGATATAATTAATTATAGACTTATCAACATCAATTATATCGTTTTTTTTTACTAAAATAACAATGTAAAAGTATCATGCATTTAATTTTATAAAACCCTATTTTAATTTTTAATTTCTTGGTAAATATAAATAAGTGAGGAATGGAGATAAAATGTTTTGAAAGTTGTGTAATCTAATTGATTTAAGAGAAAATAAATAGAGAAAACAGAGAACAAAACAAAAATATTAGAATAAGCCCCAAAACTTTTCTAACTTAACTATCATTTTATTCTCCTTTTTACTAGACAAAATTAATTATCTTTTCATACAATAATTATTTTTAAGTACAATATTTAGAAATGAGAGTTAAAATTACATTATTTCATATTTAAGGCGAATAAGTTAGAATATTTATCATGCAAATATTTAATAAAAAAATTATAAAATATTTTACCGTGTGTAATTTTTAAGTAATTAACTCATTTTGTACTATATTTGCTTAGATGGTGTATGAAGAACATGTCAAATGTCTAATAAAAATTTACTTATATTTTAAATGGGACTTATTATGTCATATAATTATTAAGTAATTAATTGTCATTTTTCTAAATTTTTATTTACATTTTAATTGTTTGCAATTTAAAAGATAATTTAATTATTATTATATATTTTTTATTTTATGATTTTCATCGTGTTATATTATTTTCTCATAACATTATATTAGAAAAAACTTACCTATATAAATTTAAACAACATAGAAAGTGTGAACTTTCTCGAATTCTTTTTTTTCATAAATTCTTCGAGTTAGCATTTCATTCTCTTTCATTTCCATCAATTCAAGTTTTATATATTCTTGATCATATGTTGTCCAACACTATCTTTAAGGTAGATGTTTTTTTCCCTACTTCACATTTTATGCAGTTTAGACTTCTTGATACGCCCATGTCTATTAATTTGATTATGAAAAATGTTTGGATTGTGCTGGTAAATGAGATTTAAAAACATAAGAATAAGTGTGTTTGTAAAGGTGAAGTGATTGATCCTTCTAAAATTTTCTCCTTAGCACAATTAAAGGTTTAGTGTTGGCTTTCCTCAAAAGTACCTCTATTTGTATGTACTCGGTTGAAAGTTGCTTAAAGGGCGGTCTGGTTGGGTTTTGATCTTTTTGCAGTTTTAGTTGGTGTTGATTATATACATAGTTGATGTTTCTTGTCAGATTTGTTTAACTTTAAAAAAAAATGAGTTTGTCTCTTTTATTATGTATACGAGTTTGACCATCCTTAAAATGTGTCATTTTTTTTTTTGTCAATAAAAATAAATATGTTGTTTATAATGTATATTTATTTTATGAAAAACACAATCACTCATTTAACTCCTCTCCGAATCCATCTACATAGTGTGTGTTTTATGATCTACGTCACCAGCACCACATTCAAAATGATGTTGTGGTTGTAGCAGCCAAGGTCCAACACTACCTTCATGGAGGACCAATTGTGCACATGGGAAATGATGTTTTGTGCCATGTCACACTTTAATCACATGGATTCCTTGTCATCAACAAGATCACAACGCTAATGCTCTCTAATGGATCATTCTAGTGGTGAATTCCATAGTGTCACTTACATCTCAACAATTCATCAAAATAAAATACAAAATATAACACAAAGAAAATCTTTAACTATCAAAGGAGAAAAAATAGGGTTTAATATTATTCAATTGTAAGTAAAATTATTAAAATAGGTTGATCCTCTATTTGTCGTAACTCATGTTATATAACATGTTACAAAGAGGTTGGTTCAATCAAGCTCACCTCAACTTACTTCAATTTTTTAAAAGTACTTTTAAAACAAAATAATAGTAAAAATATGACTACTCTCCTTAATAAAGATGAAAATAAAATCATTTATGAATTTCTCACCTTTGCATATGTATTTTGAGTTAGTTATGATTTATTTTTTATTTGTTTTTACTGAAAATTAATCGGAGAATTTTTTAGATGGAGACGAAACTTCCTTGCAAACAACAGTTTGATCGATCACAAGCCGGTAAGAATATTTTGAGTGTAAATAGTGTAGCCAATATATTAAAGTTGAGTTTACTCTATGAAAGTCATTATTAGTTTATAGGTCTTTGTTGATCAAAACTCTTTAAGAATGCATCATATCGTTTTTATGAGACATAAATAGAGTTTATACTAACTGGATAATTAGTTGGAATGTTTTATGGTCTTAATTGGGATAATGTACAGAAGTTACGATATTTTTATATCATTTAAAATATGCATAGTTTTCCATTTTTCTTTAGGAAAAAAAAGTGAGAGAATGAAAAAGAAAATTAAGGAACAGAAATGAAGAGTGGTAAGATATATTTATTTATAACAAAAAAAATATTTTAATTTCATATTTCGTTAATTATTTTATATTATTGTGATAAATAAAACATTAAAAAATTTAAACATGATCTATCGTGTTTTGTCACGTAGTTCATTATGTAAAAACAAAATTAATCATCACAACTTTTCTCTTCTCTTTTTTATGAAAAAATACAATGCATTTTCTTTGTTGTTGTTTTTTATTTGTATTTTTCATTTTTTTAAGTATAGTAAGTCATTTTTTTTAGTTATAATATATGGTGATGTTTAGTACATACACAACAATTGCTTTGAGTTGTTTCAAACAAGTATGCTATTGGAGGAAAGTGAAGTCGTCATCACAATTTCTCAATAAAAACCAGCTGATTATTGAAGCAACAATTGTTTAAAAATAAAAATCATTGTTTTATATTTTTTTCCATATCAAATATCAATATGAAGAACAAGACACAAACCAATAAGATAAAAATGTAGAAGAAAATCAACCCATAACATTTAAATATATCAAATTCATAAAAGGATCGAATAATAAATCTCTAATGAAATTTAAATAAAAAAAAATCATAAAATCATTTCTTGTCAATCCCTTTTTTTTATATATTTTCTTCATGCTTCTTGTGTTGGTTTTATTAGTGATTTTGGAGAGGCTGGTAAGTGGAGGAAAATGTGATAAAATAATGAAAATTTATTTTCATGTTTTATTTGGAGTAGAGAATAAATTTGAGAGTAAAATGTCATGAAATTGAACTTAATTATATCAAGTTAAAAAAATAAAATAAAATAAAATTACGAAAGCTTATGAATTTTATAATGGGTGTAATTGAAATTTTAATTGATAAAAAAATAAGATTACAAATTTATTTTTATAATTAAAAATAATTAAAAAATAATTTATTTTATTTTAATATTTTAATTGTTTGTAATTAAAACATTGTTTCTGATTATGTGTAAGAGCTGAGACTAAAAAATACGAATTATGTAAATTGTCGGAATATGAAAATTTATTAGAATTTTTTATTTCAATTAAAATAAATTTTAATATTATTAATATTATGTAAATTTATTTTTTTAATATAAATAACCATATTTATTTTTGTTGGATTGTAATTATATTATAATTTTATTTTATTTAAATATTTATAAAAAATAAAAATAAAATATTATTAATATTATTTTTATTTAATAAATTTATTTCATCATTAATTTTATTTTTATTAATATATAATATTTTCATTTTTATTAATTATTTGTTGAAAATTTGTTGTTGGGTAAAAAAAATATATATATTTTGGTGTTTTCACATGCATATGTGATTTTCTATTTTTTTTTCACAATTAAACAAGAGTGTACATCCTATAATTATTGGCTTTTACTTCTTTACAAATTCATGGATGTAAATATGTTTTTATCCTTATATTTATGGACATTTTAATTAGTTAAATTAAACCGACACTTAAAAATAACTTTATATGATATAACATATAATATAATTTTGATTTTATTGTCAATTATGATCTAATTATTGAACTTGACCAAATATTAATTGAATGTTTGAAGATGAAAATAAAAATACACAACATATATACCCAATGTTCACAAAGTGAGTAAATTAAAATTTTAATGGAACAAACTTCACTTGTTATTCAATATTAGGGCAATAAAGATGTTATATCATTCACGAATAGGATTTTAGAAAATATTTAAAAGAGAAAGATAATTAAATTTGAAGACATGGTTGATTGTTAGTAAAAAATGAACCAACATGAAATTGAATATTTGCTGACAATTCTTCTAGAAGATCTAAGAAAGTGTATGATTATATCCTCACAACTATCTCATTTTCACAAAGTGAGTCAATTAAATTTTTAATGGATCAAACTTCACCATGAGATGTTAAGTCATTAACAAATAGATATTTATTGATATCTTCATTTTTTTTTCAAATGTATACTTATATTATCTTATAACTCAAAAACATCATTTAAAATTGATGAATATGACAAACCATCATCATCAACATCATGCCTTGCAAAAACAAAACATAATTAAAATAAAAAAAACAAATAAAAAAAATCATAAAAACACTAGTCATATGCTAAAGAAAGGAATCAAGTTACACTAATATATTAAATTAAAAATTTACTTATAGTTGTGTGTGTGAGAGGAGGACACAACAAGAAACAACATAATAATGTAATTATATATTAAGAAATAATATTTTAAGATGTAACAACTACTACATTAGTTTTATTTATTATTTGTTTCCGTAAATTAATATAGTTTCACATTAGTTAGAAATTTATATACTTTTTCCTTTCTCTATTCACTGAGGTGTCTTTTTAAGACAAAATCGTAACGAAACATCGATATTCAAAGTGAATAATACTTTAGATAGGGTGATTGATCCTAATGATACTGTCTTTTCAAATTAAGATCAGAACATTAGCGCCATATTCTCCTTCAATCCATCGTGTAATGAGCGGTCTTGACTCCCGATGCAAGACTATATTGACATCCAGAAACATTATCCATTGTTAAATATTTATTTAAATGAGTGAGATTCTTATTTTACATTTTTTTTCAATATAAGAAATAGGTTATTTTTTTTTCTGAATGGACTAGGTTGACATGCCACATTATTTTGACTGCTCTGCAAACAATATTTCACAGTACACACCTACCATTTCATCCCATCATGTCACATCCCATTTCCCATCTCACACATCATATCACCCTCCATTCAGGGTCATGTCGTGCAGGGAATGCAATGTACGTATGTATGCCACATCACAACATGGATATGCCATTCCCATCCATATCTTCCACTTTTTATTTTATTTTATTTTTTACTTTTAATCTTTTCTTTTTCGTTAAATTAAATTTATAAAAAAGTTTATTTAATAGAGAGACGCATGCGATATGGTCATGATTGTGTCCTAGTCTGATGCATAGCCTTTTTGTGTATTTTAAGACTCTGATCCGCGCATTATCTTTCCCTCTTTTTTCTATTATTTTCCCCCATTTCACTCCCAAACACATTTTCCCTAATCACGCTTTTGCCCTTTTCCTCTTTCCTATAATATAAAACAATCTATATGTATAATTTTTAAAATATAAAATAAAAAACACAAATTTATACATTATATAATTATAATTATATAAATTAATTATATAGTATTTCGAGTGCCAAGTGTCGTCATTGGATAGTTCCGTCCATTTGTCCAAACACTCTCTTCACTCGTGCAGTTCATTCTCCGAAAATTCTTATTCTTATTTAATTTAGTAATATTTTTTAAGAATAACAGTGCCGGATTTGGCTACAGAGTGGGGAAGCAATGAGAGCAGTGAGCAAAAAGAAAGGGTGAATCTGAAGTTGCAGAGAGAGAGAGAGAGATAGGGTTTCGTTTCACCTTTCTTCTCACTCTTCTTTCTAGGAGCACGCACTCGCGCACAATAACAGAGGCAAATTCACACTTTCGCAGTGCCAAAGATTTTCTGCCAAATTCACACATCCTTTCGTCTCCTCATGTCTTATCATCGACCGTGAAACGATGCTTCGCAGATTCGATTCCAATTTGCGCAAAGCGATGGACGGAGATCGCTGAAGCGGCCTCGTTTGATCCGGTGGACGAACCAGATCGTTGCTGCTGCGCGAGATCGATCGCGCACGTGAGGTGATAAAACGGTGCGCACTCGATCTTAGTTAGGGATAGTGGTTGAAAGCAAAACAAGGAGTGGAAGTGAGGATTTGAATTGGCTGCTGTGGAAATAATGTCCTGCAAGGATGGTAGCAAAAACGGAATGGATAACGGGAAGTATGTCCGTTACACACCTGAGCAGGTTGAAGCCTTGGAGAGGCTCTATCACGATTGCCCCAAACCGAGTTCCATTCGCCGCCAGCAACTCATACTCGAGTGCCCCATTCTCTCCAACATTGAGCCCAAACAAATCAAGGTTTGGTTCCAGAACAGAAGGTTGTTACCCTAACTAACTTCACTGTGCTTCCATTATTTTAAACCTTTTCCCTTTTTGAGCTGTTTTTCATTGATTCATGCAACTGGTTGCAATTTTGTGTTTTCACCGCGCTTTAACGTGGCGGTGTTGCTGTTTGAGTGTGCGTGTCGAGGGAACTGGAAAATGAATGTGAAATGAAGGGTTTGTGAAGTTTTGGTGGCGGTTTGTCGGTGTAACTGGTTTGTTTTGTTTTTGTGAGTTGTTCAGATGTAGAGAGAAGCAGAGAAAGGAGTCGTCGCGGCTGCAAGCTGTAAATAGAAAATTGACTGCGATGAACAAGCTGCTGATGGAGGAGAACGATAGGTTGCAGAAACAGGTGTCTCAACTGGTGTATGAAAATGGTTATTTTCGTCAACACACCCAAAATGTAAGGATTTTGTTTGTTGGGGGCTTTTTAATTAATGATTCCCAATGTAAAAGACTACGGAGTTTGATATATATTTTTTTAATTTGTGTAGTTTTAGTAAATTTTGGATTTTCAGTGATTATCAACTATTTCATAGCTTTTGTATGTTAATGTTTTAGCATGGTGCTTTCGATGCAGGCTACGCAGGCAACCAAAGACACAAGTTGCGAATCAGCGGTGACGAGTGGTCAGCACAGTTTGACAACTCAACATCCCCCACGGGATGCGAGTCCTGCAGGGTTAGTGGGAGTATGATTATTGGGTCCCTTTCTGCTACTGTGGTCTGTGACAACTTGGCTGTGTATTTATGACTTATGGAATCGTGTCTTATTTTTTCCCCAGGCTTTTGTCCATTGCAGAAGAGACTTTAGCAGAATTTCTTTCTAAGGCTACTGGGACTGCTGTTGAGTGGGTCCAAATGCCTGGAATGAAGGTATCCTTGAAATTCTTTTCATTGTTTGATCAATTTGTTATTTTATTCTCTACTTATTTCATACGAATAGAGCATAACAGAGCGGTAAAAATATTGTAAATTTGTCATTTACCACTCCACGTTCAGATAATCTTTGCCAGTGATCTTCATTCTTTTGAACTAATTTGTGACGTAACGTGTTTCTATAAAAAAATTATAAAATCACATTTCTTTGCTAATTCTTGTTGAATGTGCACAGCCTGGTCCGGATTCCATTGGAATCGTTGCTATTTCTCATGGTTGCTCTGGTGTGGCAGCAAGAGCTTGTGGTCTAGTGGGACTAGAGCCCACTAGGGTAAGTGATCGAGATTTACTATTATTTACATTACTATTGATTGTCTGGCTCGAGTTTATCGGTTACATGGTCAAATATGCTTTTTTCAGGTTGCAGAAATCCTCAAAGATCGGCCATTGTGGTTTCGCGATTGCCGAGCTGTTGATGTTCTCAATGTGCTGCCCACAGCAAATGGTGGAACCATTGAGCTGCTTTATATGCAGGTAAAGTAAAAAATCGTTGTGCATGAATGTAGGCTTTTTTTATCTCAATGGATTGGAACCAAATATTATATTTGTATGCTAATTTGTTGCTTTTGATGATCAGCTATATGCACCAACCACATTGGCACCTGCCCGAGATTTCTGGTTGTTGCGCTATACTTCTGTTTTAGAAGATGGAAGTCTAGTGGTAAATGATTCTAAAAATTCCTGTCCAAAAAATTGTATTTGATTTGATATTATGGTTAATAACAAACCTCACCCATGTAATGATCTAACCTAGTGTTTAGTTCTCCTTCAAGACATGTGTCTAAATCATTCTCAATGTGTGCCTTAGATCTGTGAGAGGTCTCTTAAAAACACTCAAAATGGTCCAAGCATGCCTACTGTGCAACACTTTGTTAGGGCAGAGATGCTGCCTAGTGGGTACTTAATCAGACCTTGTGAAGGAGGTGGTTCCATCATCCATATTGTTGATCATATGGATTTAGAGGTACATTAATTTGAGTTGCTGCATTAATAATTATATTTTGCATTAAACTGACGTAAGCATGTTTATACTATTATTAGCCATGGAGTGTACCAGAAGTGCTACGGCCACTGTACGAATCATCAACAGTGCTGGCTCAGAAGACAACTATGGCGGTATGGTTGTTCTGTCTCATTTCCTGATGATACAACAGCATGCATAATTTGTTTCTTTTTGTTCCTATTTATATCTATATGATTATAATATTTAATTTTATAGTAACAGTATTGATTAATAGATTTAAAATGGGAAACTCTTTTTAATTTTTCAAGTAGGCCCTACGTCATTTAAGGCAGATCTCACATGAAGTTTCTCAGTCTAATGTCACTGGGTGGGGTAGACGACCAGCAGCCCTACGAGCTCTTAGCCAAAGATTGAGCCGGTTAATATATTCTACTTAAGTGGTGTGGCTTTTGTTCAAAGTCTTTGGAAATAAATTTGAATCTCACGTCTATTTTATGTTATGACAGGGGTTTCAATGAAGCACTCAATGGGTTCACTGATGAGGGATGGACAACAATTGGCAATGATGGTGTAGATGATGTTACTATTCTAGTGAATTCATCCCCTGACAAATTAATGGGTCTGAATCTTCCCTTTACCAACGGATTTCCTTCTGTCAGTAATGCAGTGCTATGTGCCAAAGCATCCATGCTATTACAGGTCAGGATTCTTTGATTCAATTAATTTCCTTTAAATTATAAAATAAAAATCGTATCAGTCAAATATGTCTATTTTGTTGCTGTTCACAATTTTTTGGATATTTGTGGAAACAGTTTAAGCTCATATTATTATATTGTAAACGTCTGTCCAATGCATAATGTTTAGTGCATGGTCCTGTCTTTGCATTGTTAGTTCAGCACATGCTCTATTCAAATTATCATTTATTGTTAGTGGTAACACCAATTCTTAGTTAATAAAAAATTGCTCAGATGGAATAAGGACTTGTTTGAGCAGTAATCAACCTTTGTAATGAATTATTGGTGAACATGCCTTGATAAGAACCTTTAAGAATCACATCACAAAAGCTATCTGTTTGTAGTTGGAGAGTCCAAGACATTATAAACCCCATACTAGAATCCCATATTTCCTATGTGGAACCCACGTCCCATAACTTGGAATTTGAAGCTAACAATGCCCTATTTGTTATATGATTATTATTAACGCCCTTTGTTTGTTATGTTGTCTTCCTAAACAAAAGTATCTCCCAGAAAATTTGTCTAACTGAAAAATGGTTTTCAGTTGCAGACATCTGATTGTTTATATTGAGATTTTGGTCTTACATTATCCTGATCTTAGACTGTTTCCACGTGTAATTTCTCTTGTCCAGAATGTGCCCCCTGCCATTCTCCTAAGGTTCCTGCGGGAGCATAGATCTGAATGGGCAGACAACAATATGGATGCTTACACAGCTGCTGCTATTAAAGTTGGTCCTTGCAGCTTATCAGGATCTCGTGTTGGAAATTATGGAGGTCAAGTTATACTCCCTCTAGCGCACACAATTGAGCATGAAGAGGTGATAAATTCGTTCTAATTATGCAATAGAGCTTGTAATAGTTTTGCAATTCAACAATTACTAACTTCTATATTGCTCATGCTAGTGTTTGGAAGTCATTAAATTGGAAGGAATTGCTCATTCTCCTGAGGACACGATAATGCCCAGAGAAATGTTTCTCTTACAAGTAAGTTTTATTTTCCTCATGTGGCTTGTTCCATGCTTCACTCTTTCAGAATGAAGGAAAAACCCAGTTTCCTTGTTCTGATTTATGCATACAACACTAATAGGTTAGAAAGCATAATGTGAAACGGTAGTCATAACATTTAAAATTTAGTACAGGTCTTGACATTCTTATTTTTTGGTCGTCTAAGTTGTGCTTTCTATATGCTCTGAACTAGTTAGTCATCATTAAATACTCCTGACTAAAATAACGATTGGAAACTTGGTATACATAAGAATTCATTGTTCTCGCTTTCTTCTTTCTTTGATTTATATGACGAGAGAAAAAAAAATTATATCCTCAAGCCTCTTTAATGGATAGGTAGATATGTGAGTTTCTTTCTTATAATTAATTTGTTGTTGGTTTGGCAGCTCTGCAGTGGAATGGATGAGAATGCTGTGGGCACCTGTGCTGAACTTATATCTGCTCCAATTGATGCTTCTTTTGCTGATGATGCCCCCCTTCTACCTTCCGGATTTCGCATTATTCCTCTCGAATCTGGAAAGGTTTTCCTCATACATTGTTGAACCAATTGATTTGTTTGTATTATCCCCAACAAGAATATTTTAGTTATTGCAAGATAGGCTAGGTCGTTGAAAGAAAGCTACATCACTGCTAAAATAGGGCTAGATAAAATGGGAAATAAAGACTGAAATTAATACTCAGGTTTAAAAGAGGAATACATTTTTATAGCCCCAATTAGTGCTAATCAATGAATAGTATACATCCATATCACATTATTTTAAAAAAAATTAATTTGTTATATAACTATCTGACTCTACCTAATGTAGTCTTTTAATCACTTTATTTTTGGTTATAATTTAGTCTCTCTACTCCCCTCCTAACTTTTGCCTCATACATTGTTGAACCAATTTTCTTGTTTGTATTTTTTTCGGACTTATTTAAAAAAAAATTAATTTGTTATATAACTATCTGACTCTACCTAATGTAGTCTTTTAATCACTTTATTTTTGGTTATAATTTAGCCTCTCTACTCCCCTCCTAACTTTTGCCTCATACATTATTGAACCAATTTTCTTGTTTGTATTTTTTTGGGACAAGAATCTTATAATTATTGCAATGAAATGTTTTCAGGAAGCTTCCAGCCCCAATCGCACCCTTGACCTTGCATCTGCCCTTGACATTGGCCCTAGTGGAAACCGAGCCTCAAATGAATGTGCTGGAAATTCCAGCTGTATGAGATCTGTGATGACAATAGCATTTGAATTTGCATTTGAAAGCCATATGCAAGATCATGTAGCATCTATGGCTCGCCAATATGTTCGGAGCATTATATCATCAGTCCAAAGGGTAGCATTAGCACTTTCTCCTTCTCATTTGAGTTCACAGGCAGGGCTCAGGTCACCATTGGGAACTCCTGAAGCACAAACCCTTGCTCACTGGATCTGCAACAGTTACAGGTTTGTAAACTTTACTGCTTGCACACTACTGAGGCTCAGGCTCATGCAATGTGTTTTAAGTTGTGTGAGACCATTGTTTTTTTAAGGATGGTCACCAAATTTAATATTCTGTCTCATTCAATAAAGAAATTAAGTTGCTAGATTTGGTAGATTGCATATAGATAGTGAAATTTCCTCTTTCTTGATTGTGAATTCTTGTCTTCCAAACAAATCCTACTGCTTTCATATTTTGCTCGTTTTGGAGAATAATCTTACCGGAACAAATGCTGAGTTCTGTAATAGATGCACCATACTTGGGCAGCATGGCACTAGAAGTCATGCAAATACCCTGATCTATCTTGCAAAATCTTGTGTCATCAAAACTCTAACAAGGATTAATTGAGAGACTTCAATTTAAAATTCAATATCTATATATGGATTCCATTGATATTTTTTACATCTTTCATAAATTCACTGTACTCACAAATTTGTGACCCAGAAGTTTCCTACCTATTTTCATAGTTTTATAAAGTGGTGTTAAAAAATTCATTGATATTGCTTTGGTTCAACCAACGAAACATAGGGTTTAGTTTCTTATGTAGGGCTTCAGCCTTTTTAGGCATATCTTTTCGTTAAAGGAATATCAAGCCCAAACACCAATTTTCTAAGCTCTTAAAAATGAAAGTATTCTATCGTTTAATGAATGGGAAAGCCAAAAAAGTGACCTTCTATAGAAAAGCTAATTTAAAGTAGTTTTTTAGATTTGAAGGAGTTTAGCTTTAAAGACAAAAGAAGCTTTAGAAAATCGGGACCAAAGTTTCCTAAGTAGTTCCGTTTTGTGCTATTACTTGTTATTTCTAACTCAGTCAGATCTAGCATAGAAGAACTCTGAAGTTACTGTAATGGTTATGTACCTACTATTTTTCAGTGTAATTAATGATAGATGCACAGCTTTCTCCTGACTATTTTAATTTTGTAGGTGCTACTTGGGTGTGGAGTTACTCAAATCTAACAACGAGGGGAATGAATCTTTGCTGAAGTCCTTGTGGCATCACTCAGATGCAATATTGTGCTGCACTCTGAAGGTATACTTGAAATTTATTTCAACTTCATAGCACATGTGACATATATCTATTTCGGGAACCTTCTGGGGCCATAATGCAATTCAAATTTCTAACCTGAAAAGGATAAAAGGTTATACTCTGAAGTACAGGGTATCAACATGGACCAAAGCCCCAGTGTCCTATTAAAATGTGCTAGATGGAGTAGTATTCAGCTGGTTTAAATTAGCCTTGATAATCTGCTCCAAGCTCATTTACTTATCAGTGTTTCAAGTCTATCATATCATTTATTCTTTATAAAAATATAGTGCATTTAAGTTATAGAACAGAAATGGATGACATTATTTGATAGACTCATCTAACTTTGTGCTAACAGTGTCAATGACTTGGAAAACAGTTTCAACAATAACTACAATCATGATATACGCTATCTTGTTTGAGAGCACGTTCATTTAGTTTTTGTTTATGCAGGCATTGCCAGTGTTCACTTTCTCGAACCAAGCTGGGCTTGACATGCTGGAGACCACCCTAGTTGCATTACAAGATATATCTTTGGAGAAAATATTTGATGATCATGGACGAAAAATTCTCTTTTCAGAATTTCCCCAGATAATTCAACAGGTCTGGTATTTTTCTGTAGTAAAGCAGTGTGAACTTGCTCTCTTTTTTCATAATTTATTTTTTGTCCCTTTCTGATTTGGATGTATGTTGTCAACATAACTGATACTTCAATTAATTTCTCCTTTTTTGGTAGGGTTTTGCATGTCTCCAAGGTGGTATTTGTCTTTCAAGCATGGGGCGACCCGTCTCATACGAGAGAGTTGTTGCTTGGAAGGTGTTGAATGAAGAAGAGAATGCTCATTGTATTTGCTTTATGTTTATGAACTGGTCTTTTGTTTGACCTCATGTTCCGATAACACCTGTGCTTATTGTATCTAAGTGTTAGATAAAGATTTACTCTTTAAGACACGTGATAGTTGGTCTTTTACTGTATTTGCTCTAAATACTTGGCTTGCATATTATATGACTATTTATCTTCACTTGTTTGCTTATTCAACCTCTGCATAATGTTTCACCTTCTGATTTGCGATAAATTTATAATGATACCCTGAATTGAGTGAAGAAAATGTTTGATCCACCTTAAATCTTAATTTCCAAAGTAGTCACATGCAATAAGGGAAATTATTTCCTTCTATATCGTAGTGCTACTATACACAATTTACTATCATCAAATTTCTTTCTGTATTATATTGCTGTGCACAGTTTACAATTATCAAACTATATTGTATTGCTATGCTCGGTTTACAATTATCGAACTGGGTTAGCATAATCTAACAAGAAGATAAATAAATAGCGATATTACCCTAAGCTTCTCTAACAAGTGATTGTTAGGATTGTTTAGTTTCACAAGTTGGCTGTCATTTAGAGAAGTGAGGCTTGTATACCATTCTGTCAAAAAATAGAATACGATTGGATGTGAGGCAGTTTCTGGCAGGTCCTTTTCTTCTCAGGAAAGTGTAGCTTGGATTGACAGATGAATAAACCCAAGAAAAATGTTAATCAATCCCCTAAAGCTTCTGATTCAGAAAGTGTAATATTTGTCACAATTTTTATGATAAAATCAATTATTTATTGATGTTTTAATCATTATTATTAGACAGTTTGTTCTCTTAACTCAAGAATGATGCATCTTGTTGGGTATTAATCTGTGCATTTTTTCTGCTCATTAGAAAAAGTGGTCCAGGAGGAGCCAAGAGGACTGCCCAACCGGCAACTGCGTCACTGACAACGTCAAATTAATAGTTTCAGGCTGGTGTAACATCAAAGGTTTGCAATAATTGTATATGATATCTACAAATTCAGTTACTTGTCGGTATAACTCAGCTTCAAAATTATGAATGTCCTTTAGTCAACATCTCCTAATAACTCTTCACACTCATGCCATTTACTCTGCCTCACTAACAGCCTCACACACATCATTTCCAAATCAAAACTACTTTATTACTGTAATACAAATTGTGAGGCCATTCAACTACACCTCTTCCTCTTGGCCAAAACCCCTGGTGTAATTAGAACCTAAATTTAGCAGAAAAAAAGGAAGAGAAGAGTGAGTTTCTTTTTTCATCTCAGTAGATATTCTCCAACAAATAATGTGTGGATGGATGATTCCCTTCGTCACGTGTGTTAATTAATTAGACTCAGGCTTCATGTCATTCACATATTCATTGATTTAGATGTATAGTTACATATCTATATCATCTTTATTCGTAGTAATTACTGGAATTCAGCATCGTATGAGAGAGGCTTCTACTTTATTTAATTACTTTCCTTCTACCTTTATGGGGTTCACTCCTCGTGAAATGGAAGTTCATGTATGTGGAGGAAATTAAGGTCTGCTATATCTCTGGCTTCTTCCTTTCCTCCTTTTTGGTGTAAAGAACTTTACCCCAAAAGAAGAAAGCCGAAGCAGGTATATACATATGGTTTCAGTATGGTAGCATGTGAATACCCTACAACTTGTATTGGTGCTAGGTTGGTATTGGACCACATCTCTTCGAAAGAAGCTTTTAGAAATGGAAACAACCTTGTTCACTGCATCAGTTATGAAACATGCCATTACCTAATTATCATTCTAACCAAAAGGACACCTTCTCTTATGCAGCTTGTCACATTCATGTGTAAACTGAACATGAACATTACCATTCTGCTCCTCATTATGTCAAACTTTATTTTAAGATCCATTGTCTCAAACCAATTGCATGCATTCATTTTTTTCATTCTATTTCTTTGTTACCCCTCAAGAGTTGCATACCTATACCTAGTGCAAAGGAGGAAAGAGAAAGTTATATTTGGTTAAGAATTTTTTTATCAATGAATAAATTAAAATATTTGAGCATATTTTAACCCTTGTAAAAAAAACATTCTTATAAATTCCATAAATCAATAGAACGATTTTTTTTGCAAAAAATACTCCTCGAGATTGGAGAATGAAGTGAGAATCAAACATTGAAGCAAGTATGAATAAAGTTTCTAATAGTATAAAACAACCACATAATATTTACAATAAAATAATAATTTTGTTAGGTGTGAAACAGATGAAATTGGTGTCAAGTTATTTTTTTCGAGTGAGTTATAAGAAATAGTGTATGTAGATAAAGTGTTCGAGAATATCAATGCTCATGCTGGACACTGGAAATTGCAATTTCAAAACCATTTTTTTACACGATTAATCTTTATATATATAATCTAGGAATATGTGTGGTTAAACTTATTTTTAATGGATAAGAAATTTGAGTTAAATCTTTCCCAACAATAGTGCCTTCCTTGGCCATTACTTAAATTAAAAGTTTTATTAAGTAGGGTTTTTTGCTTTTAATACATAGAATTGTTTCTAAACTGTGGAACAATATTAGGATGCATGATCGAAGTTAATCCCATACATAAAACTAATGAAAAAAGTGTTTAATGTGGGAATTTATTTTCCAATAAAACAAAGGTCAAAGTCTGCACATGCTAAAGATTCTTAAATATAAATGTATACTAATACTAATTATAAAACTATATATGAATATTTGAAACTGAAAAATAATATTCTATGATTTCTTTTATCAAAATATACAATGAATGTGGTTCAGTTTAGAAGTGGCCCAACCATCTTAAAAATTAAAAGAAACATATACTTAAAAAAAATTCATTTGTCTATCTAGTTACAATTAGTTTAAAAACGACTTAAAATTTAAAGATCAATCCGCTATCCTATTAGTAATACATACTAGAGGTTCTAAGAAGTTCTATACACCAAAGAGAATATGAGGTGTATAATATTAATCAACACGAAATCCTCTTCCTCTGAAAATGGGGTGGTGATTGACTAATTTCCAATCCTTTTCTCTCTCGAAAGAAAGCATGCATGCATGCAGCATGTGTCGTAACCTCTTTTTTTAAGACACAACCACCAAGCACGGAACACAGTACTAAGTAGTGAAACATAGAGATAACAACAACAAAAGAAGGACACGAATCTTTCAGATCAGATACACATTTATTTCAAATTTCGAAAAGCTATACAACTCATTTCCATTGCCTTTCTTATTAAATCTTTCGTGAAAAATGTAGCAGCTTCACGATTATGGAAAACTACACTTGAGTTTCTTAGATCCACCCATCTTCACAACTCTCACATTCACCCAACCAAGTAGAACTATTATAAATAGCATTGCTCCATCCTTCTTCAAGTTTTTTTATATAGTTCATTGTTGTTTCCATTACAACACTCTTAAACTCACACCCCATTTTGCAACAATCATACCCTAAACCTTAAACTTCTGAGATATCCTTTCTTCGTTCTCGATCCATTATGGCACCCCATGGAGAGTCTTTGGCTAGCTCTTTCTCTAGGAAAAGCAACATGTCAAAGCCACCAAAGCTTGCATCTGAGAACCTTCAACGAACGGTCTCAGACATCTCTTTTGAGCTGACCAAAGAAGAGATCGATGGTCTAAAGCTAACACCAATATCTGAGGTTGAGAATGCCAAGTGTGAGTGCTGTGGGATGTCTGAGGAGTGCACACCCGAGTACATAGACCGTGTGCGTGAGAAGTTCAATGGGAAGTGGGTGTGTGGGTTGTGTGGTGAGGCAGTGAAAGAAGAGTTGGAGAAAAATGGAGGAGAAAAAGAAGAGGCCTTGAGTGCACACATGAGTGCATGTGTTAGGTTCAACAAATATGGTAGGGCTTTCCCTGTTCTTTTCCAAGCACAGGCCATGAAAGAGATGCTCAAAAAGAGCACTCTAGACGGTAGAAGGGCTAAGTCCATTAGCCCTAGGGAAAAAGGAGGACCAAAGAAAGGAGGCATTGCTCGTAGTTCTAGCTGCATTCCAGCACTTACAAGAGAGATCAATGATATCAAAATAGCCAATTAGTGTTGCTACATGCAGAAAGAGTCTTGAAATATCAGTAAAGTTCTTACATCTATGAGTATATTCCAAACACATGATACAACACCCAAACTATGTCAAATCTATGAACTAATTAGTTATGGATTCATGTAGAAAACTTTGCTTACTATTATTCTCCTAGTTCTACCTTAGTATCTTAATCTTTTTAATGTTAGTAGAAGTGCAAGCCTTTTTTGGTGTAGTGCAAGACATGGTTTATCTTTAGCTGACTATACTTGAGATTTGGAGTCATAAGAATAAGATTATATTTAAAGGTGGAGTGTTGGTTTTCTCTTAGATCTTTTCTTTAACTCAATTAAAGGTTTGATCTTAGATTACTTCTAAATACCTTCTGTTTGTTTTTCTTATTCTTATTGAACACTTGCTGAGACTTCCATTGTATCTACTGTAAGTATTAAGAACTCCACACATCTCGTTCATCTGGTTTACAAATGCTTCCATGGCTATCTTTCAGGACGAAAAATGGCCTTATTTTGTTGAAGAAGAGCGAATTTGATGACTTCTGAGGGTTTTTTGGTTTGTTAGTAACCTTTCACTCCTTCAAGGGTTGTTTCTTCTGAGATCTTGTTTGCATTTCCTTAACCAGAGAGGGTTCTTCTTTTGTTTTTGTTCGGTGGTTTTGTGTAACCTTGTCAGATGTACTCTCTACTTTGTTACTCATCATAATAAAGTGCAACAAATTTTACTTCATCATCTCAATGTTGTCTATAAGGCTAAGAATAATAGCAGAATCATCATCTTCATCACTGAAAAACTTATGAACTATACATTTTTTGTTTTTCAATATTAAAAAATAATATTTAATTTCATATAATGTGATGATATTTAGAATTATTTGGCCGAACAGCACAATAAAACATAGTACCTGAAGATTCTCAATTTCATGTGTTAATCATTAGTCCAAAAATAATATTTTTTCAAAATAATTATATTTTTATTGAAATTTTATCTTTCAATTTTTCAAAAGAAGCAAAGTTATCTCTTAAATAATTATAATCAATTTTCGTTAAAAAATTAAGTAATATCAGTCAATCCATTGAATTAAATTTAATTGTTTTAGAAATACCAAAAATATATAAATATATCTCCATCTACCACACACGTACCCTAAAATAAATAGATTATAATTAATATTTTTATATTCACAATATTTCTATGAATTATTTATGGCTGAAAATAAAAGACTATGTAAAGTGTTTCAAAAGCAAAAAAAAAAAAGACTTGTTTGAATAAGGGTTAAAGACACTGTAAAAATAAGAAAAGCAAAAGTAAAATGAAAAGAAAAAGAATGTAAACTTGTACTAGCTTGTTGCCTTCTGAAGAAAACTGATAAATTTAGAGAGCAGTTAATATAATACAGGTTTATATAAAGCCTTAGAACAATAAAATCATTTTTTTCTCTTTTCAATTTTTTTTTTATTTTTGTAAAAGAATAATAAACCTTAATTATCATTAGCTAATAATGAATTTATAAAATATTTATATTCATATTTTTTTGTTTAAAGCAAAAACTTTTTACCAACCTTTTCATGAATGCATGAAAATGACATAAAATAAGGTGCGTAACTCCTTTTCACAGCCTGTGACAGCCCAGTACAGCCATATATAAAAGGGGCTAAAATAATAGCAAAAAATAGACATAAATATTATTTTTAAATAAATGAAAATTACTGTTTTATTTCTTTTTTTTCTACTGGTACGACCGGACGATTCACTAAGTCGGTCAGCACTCAAACCAAGTTATCGCCTAAACCATGGCGAGAAGGCCACGTGTCGGCACGTGGCCGACCGACTCTTAACGTTGAGTCAATGATTGACCAAGTAAGCAGGGTTAATTTGTGGTTAAGAGTTGTTTAGTGCAACCCTAAACACGAGTCAATTCCCTAATCTGACCTACTAATGAAGACTCATTAAGATAATATAAATAACACGTATTTTAAGAAGAAAGATACGTCATAATTTAAGGTACTCTGACACCTGAGTGCCAACACCCCAACTGACTAGAGCGTTTGAGTGCCTTCTGTAGGTATCATCCTCGCCTGTGGAGTCAGACGACCGAAAGAAGGAAGGTACAACAGAAAGCTTGGAGCGTCGTAGACCGACAGAAGATGGAAGCAGGAACAATCTTTCTCTATGTCCCTAACCCGAGAACAATTTTAATTAAAATGTTTATGATTTGTTAAATTGTATTTTTCTCATAATTTTCAGGCATTGACGAATCTTATAAAATGTTCCATTAATATACCAAAAACAAGAAGAATGTGCAAGAATTAATGGTGTGACATTTACGTATAGTAAAGTATGAACGAATATTCATACTAATGGATTTCTTCGTACTCAAGAAAAGAGTATTTGCATGAAGAGTTAATACGTGTATATTAGATATATTAATCCGTTAAAAAATTTAAAAAAATATATTAAAAATTGTAACACTGATTTTATTATTTTAATTAGTTCAGTTAATAAACATTACACCGTGAAAATTATTAACAAATGTATTTACCATATTAAATATTCATATGCTTGTAAATAAAAGTATACTAATTAATTATGAAATTAAAATAGCTTTTTATAAGAAAATTTTCATTTCAATTAATTGAGTAATTCAAACACAATTCAACATTTCACTTTATAGTAATGTTCTAAACCACACGTTTTTCAACGCACGTGAGAACTGTAGAATCTCTTTAGAAGTTCAACGCACTTAACTTAAGGCAACCCTCCTCCACCAATCATGGTGAAAAGTTGAGGAAAACGCTATAAAAACTAAGAAAAGTTTCTTTTAACACTAAATAGTAAACAACACACATTTCACAATGAATTATAATAATAATTTTAATTAAAAAATAAAATAACAATTTATTGGAGGTGTGAAGTGTATGTATTTTAGTGTGTTGTTAAAGTATCATCACCCAAAAACTAATTAATTAGATCAACTAAAAAAAGGTAGTGTAAAAGAAAAATTTTCAATTCAAAATAATTCTCCTTCCATCTCTACAATAAATTTTAAAAATAAAAAAATAATTATTATATTAACTAAATTATATTATAGATTAAAAAAATTACTGATCTTTAAACTAGTTTATATTATTAATAAAATTTATAAACTAATTTATAAACTAATGACAAATTAGATATTAATTTATAAATTTTATTAATAATAGAAAATGATCTTAAATATTAATAATTTTTTTAGTAATATTTAATTTAGTCATAATTAATTATTTATTTTGTCTAAAATTTATTTTTATTTAATAATTTTTTACTGATTAATTTTTTTCCTCAAATATCTTTAATTAAATATTTGAAATAAATAATAACTTTTTAAATTTGATTCAAGAATATAAGTATCAAAACATCTTTCAAACTTAAAATATTTAAGGGTAATTTTGAAGCATTTATACAAACTATAAATTTAGTACTTAGTTAGGTGAATTGTTTGAAAGGTTATTTCAAAGTTGAGAGAGTGTTGAACTATGTAACAATGATACTAACACAGATATTGATACGATATAGATACAGAAATGTGTATAATCTGTAAAATGTGGGACACAAAGATACGAATTTATATATTATATAACTATGAGTTATATAAATTAACAATAGTTGGTTCAAAATGATTTGTTCCTTACTTTTATAATCATATTAAAATTTTATATAATAAATTTGAATTTTTAAAAAATTAATGTATTTTTTATTTTTAAAATTGTGTTAGAATCGTACTAGAATTATCATAAATTTAACATATATTTTTTGAATTGGACATATTGAACCGATATGTGTTCTATGAGTGTCGTGTCTGATAAATATGTTCAACACGGATACATCATTTAAGCCTCATAGGTGTTGAATATTATTAAAATATCTTTGCATGCAATGAGAGGGTTTATTCTAGGGTAGGTTGATTCAAGTGCAAAACCAACACATTTTTTCTTCCCCTTTTCCCACCACTAACAAACACATATATATATGCCTCCTTCCCCCTCTTTCTCATCAACCCATTTCTTCTTCTCTCTAGAGATTCTCATTCACAAATCTCTCTCTCTCTCTCCAAAATTCATATTAAAAAGAAAATAGAAATGGAGAACAATTCAGCAGTGATTGCAAAGAGAGTGTGGAAGATAATACGTGTCGCCTTCTTCATGTTGAGAAAAGGCATATCAAAGGGCAAGCTAATGATGCACCTTAACGTCATGCTCAAACGCCGGAGCAAACTCGCCGGAAAAGCCATCACCAACCTCATCTTCCACCACCCCCACCATGCCGGAGTCCCCGGCAACGACCTCCAGTTCTCAGCCGCCAGGGAGTACGAGTTCAGCTGCAGCAACACCCCCAACAACTTCTTTGCCACCATTGGCAACGGCAGCAAGCGCCACCGCCACAACCCTTTCTTCACGTGCGCTCACGCCCCGCCCACTTTCGAGGACGACGCCGTGACCGTCAATGCCGTCAAGGGCGTGCTGGAGATGCTGAACAAGGAGGCGGCGGTAGAGGCGGCGCCGGCCGCCGCAGTTTGTAGCTCTGTGGTGAGGCAGCTTATTAGGGTTACGGACTCTCCGTTCCCAGTTCGTGAGTACGAGGATGACAAGGACAACCAAGTGGACAAGGCTGCGGAAGAGTTCATAAAGAGGTTTTACAAAGACTTGAAGAAGCAAACTTGAGTTTCTTTCTGCATTAAACAACGTTAATTTTGATGTTTATGAGAGTAGTACTAGGTGATTAATTTAACCTAATGAGCAGTTTTGGATGTATTTTTCATTGATGATAATCTGTGTGCACTTAGAGAGAATGCATTTTAGTTATTTGCATTCAGGAATTTTGTATCTTTAGTACTAGTTGTTTCTTATATATCAACAATAAAAACGAGTTTAATTATTGAGATATGAATAATTTCTTCTATTAACACTGTAGCAAATTGTTAATATGTTTGTGTGGTTAAAAAAATTGGACATTTGAGAACAAAATGCTTGTCTAAGTTTTGGTATATTTTTTTTAAATGATTGAAACATCCTTTATATTTTCTTTCTATTTAATGTTTGCCGATTAAAAAAAAAAAGAGTATATTTTGATTGAAGGAGCATGGTCCTCTCTGATTTGAAACTGTGGAAATTTTCTGTATCAACATGAAGTATTGAAAAAACAAATTTTGGAAGTGTCGAAATGAATGGGTTTATGTATATTAAACAGGAGCCTGTATTTGTTAATTAATTGAAGTATTATATATGTATAACAATCTGGGGAATGATTAATGGAATCTTCCCTATAGAGGGGTACACCTCTTGTACTCAAAGAATGTTGAATCTTGCCATTAGAAAACAATAATGTAACATCCTTTTATCATTCCTTTGTATCTTGGTCTTTGTTTTTGAAGTTTTCATTCAACATCTTTCATTCAGAGAGTTAATATTATTTAGATTGTTGAAAACTAAAGTTTTGGTCTTCGATTACATCTAAAGTTGTGCACGTTTATTTTCTCTTTATCAGATTGGTGTTTAAATCGTTGATGTGTTTGTTTATGATTAAAAGTCAGTGACTGTACGGGTTTTTAGTTTAAGTATGACGTTTGTGTGATGTTATTATGTTTATCTGTTTAGTAACTTATGGTTAAATAGACTAGTTGATTGTTTCCCGATTTGATTTGTAATATAAGATTGAATCATCCCAAAATAGTTTATATTTAGTTATTCTATTTTGTTGATAAAAAAAATTTAAAATATTGACAACTTAAATCATAATATAATTGAAAAATGAAGTTTTCATTGAATACCTTTCAAAAAAATTAATATTATCTAAAGTATTGATATATTGAGAACGTTACATCAAACTATAACTTAAAAAAAAAAATTACTAAATAAAAAAGTTTAAAAATCATATTATGTCGTATTGTTAAAATAACATTTTCCTATTATTTAAGTATGGAATGTATTTGTATCAAAATGATGACTATAGGGGTTTGATTGTGTAAATGGTGATTTTGATTTACATATTGTAAATGATTCCACTAATGTCAAAGTGAAACCATAGCTGTCACCCTCTCCAAATAGTGCTAGCTTTCACAACTTTTTTCTTCTTTTGCTTCCTCTTTTGCTTTTGCTTTTCTTTTTTTGTCATTTAACAACTTTTTAAGTTTTATACATATATATATATATAGCATACCATACAACTTTTCTACTTCTTAATTAAGTTGGTTTACTATGAAAAGAAGGTTTCAACGTCTCCATTGCAAGAAAAAAAAAACCCCAAACCCTACAATTCACAACTTTAATTGGTGCTCTTTTACCAAATCATTAGTTATACTATTTCCACATATACTCATACAAATCATGTAGTTAATACAATGAAAGGAACTAAATCAATGAGAAATAATACTTTGATAGATAAATATGAGAGTTGTTTACAATTTTTATGTAATTAATTTATATATAAATATATATAATAAAGAATAAATTTGTAACTAAATGATATGAAAAAATATTAAAATAATAATATTAAGAGTTGTGAAATAGTTGTATAAAAAATTAGAATTGTATATATCATTATCCTAAATCAATACTCTATTTAGTTCTACACAAATACTCCTATAAATATCATATGTCACAAAAAAGTTTTAACTTAATGTTCATCTTATTCATGAATTAAAGGGGAAATTATAATACATATCAAAATTCTTGTTTTTAATTTTAGTTCATAAATAAATTTATTTTAATTTTTACTTTTTTTAATAGTTGTGAAGATATGTTGAGATGAAAGTTGGCAAAAAAGTCTTATAAAACCTAATGTATACACAAATACCATTCATATACATGCACTGATATATGTTTTTAATTATTTTATTAAATGCCTGAAAATATGAGAAAGAGAAAAAAAGTTTTCTTCTTATAGAAAAAGTAAAAATGGAAAAACCCAATAATAAAAATCAATTATTTAACTATTTTTGAAGTGTATGTAAAGCTGGGATTCGCTTTCAGAACGATTTTGCCTTTGACTTTTGGTTCACAATAAATCAATTAATGTTTTTTTTTCAATTATGGTAACAAATCATTTGTATTTCCATTACTTACTGATTTTGAACTTTATATGCTGTGCTCTTCAGCTTTAGAAAACACTTTATAGATACTCATTTATTAATTATCAAGTTATCAACCTAACAAAACTTTTCTAAACTAAAATATAATAATAATAATAATTTTCATAGAAAGCAAAATATAAAATAAATTAATGATACAAAAATTTTGAAAGTCGTTTTTAGTACTATTAAGAACGTAATTAATATAACTTATAAAGATCGACTTAATAATAATACGACTGTACTCTTAACTCGTATTATTAAACTTTTTTAAACTAAAATATAATAATAATAATTTTCATAGAAAGCAAAATTAATTGTAACAGTTATTCACAGATATTTTATGTGATGAAGTTATGAATCTTATGAATATTGTACTTGGAAGAAAAGTGGTGGAAAAAACTGTATTCATTTTTGTTATTTTTTTATGATATTATTACATTGATTTTTACCACAAATTATCCTACTTTCAAATTGTACTTTCAAATTGTATTTTTTTACAGGTTTGGAAAAATCTCTGTTTTTTTTTATGTAAAATATGAAAGATATGCACGAAATTTTACTTCAAGAAGAATTTATTTTAACTGTCAACAAAAAGTGAGCTATAAAAAAGAAGCAACTAGTAAGAATGGTTCTACTCAAATTGAACACAAAAATAAATGTAAAATATTGTGTCCACAATGAAGACCTTTAACTCACACTAAAAATTATTAAAATAATAATAATAAGTTAGTGTCTAGAATAGAGACACAAAGTAGATACAATGAAAAAAATGAAGTAACAGAAAAATATTGAGTCTAGAATGGGCACACAAAGTGGATGTAAGTTAAAAATTATTGTTGCAGATCACACATCGACTAATAATATTCAGTCTAGAATGGCGACGGTAAGTTTAATTATTGTAGATCCCACATCGACTAAATATTAAGACATTTCATAGTATATAATAAGTATGTGTAAATCTCACCTCTTATAAGCTGGTTTTATGAGGTTGAGTTAGACCTAAAGTTCACTTCTTAATATGGTATTAGAGTCATTTCAAGTCCATCTTAACGATTGTTTGTTGGGCTTATCAAATCACTTGCTATCGATTCAACCAATGCTTAGTCACCAAAAGATTAACTTCCATTTCTATTGGGACGCACTAGCTTCATGTAGTGTTTCTTTTTTTTCTTTCCTTTACGTCGTTTTTCGGAGACTCTATCATTATTATTTTTGGTAGTGTTTATTTTTTTATTTTCTATTATGTTACTTTTTTTAGTTTATTTATTTAAAGACACTAATCTGGTATGATATATAATGATCTTGTAGTTATTATTAGTTTGATCAGTTTTTACACTAAAATGAAAAGTAAAATACTCTTGCTGCTACATGTGTATATAAAAAGTTATTAATTTATATCATTAATTAGTATATAGCTAGCTAGCATCATCTCTAAGGGTAGTATGTATATATATATATATATATATTGTTTAATATTTTTTATTAAATTAAAAATTTCATTTACATAAAGTATATTTATAAACAATTATATTAATTTACAATTATTTAATATTTTATTTAAATAAATTAAAATTGACATAATTTATGGTTTAAATATAAATAAAAAATGAAATTCTTTTTAATCTTAATATAATATAATAATATAAAATAATAATTTATATATGTCCTTTTGACTCTGTTTGAAACGTGAACTTGGCCTTTATTAGAGAAGTAGGGGAAAAGCATGAGACGACATTAAAGTTGAATAGATGTATGAAGTTGACCAGAGAATCTAAAATTCCACCTTTCTTCTTAAAACCTCTTTCAATTATCTTTCTCACTCTTCAACTTTTTCAAATATAATAATAAGAAGAAAATTATGAAATAATAAAATAATAAGAAGAAGAAATATTTGACATAAAAATATTAATGTATATGTATATAATAGAATGATGAGTTGAGATTGAATGAGGTATTGTGGCTCAAAGAATCTTAATTTTAAGTATATGAATCTATTAGAAAAATAACATTTACTTGTGTTTAGTGTTAGATGGTAGATAGTGTTTTTTTTTTAATCAGCATATTCTAGATAGTGTGAAAAAAATATTCTAACAAATTATAAAGATGCGTATCTCGTAAAATATATACTATATAATACTTTTAGAAAGTGTGAAATATAATAATTACATATATTATAGTTTTAAGATATGATTAAACATTCTTATAAGTTTGGATAATAGTGTAAGAATAATGTAGAAGATCTCACATCGATTAAGGATAAAGATCTTTTATGGTATAGAAGTAGGTGTAAAATATTATGAGACAGTTTTGTAACGTTGATTTAAGTTTACATAATTAAACTCTTTTAGGTTTCTATTCAGTTTCCAGACTTCTGTAATTAAACTCTAAAATTTTTACCATATTATGATTGATATCTTACTTTACATTGGTTAAAATTTCAGCTTAGAAAAATTATCATAAATCTTACGATCCAATTATTTAGTATTAAAAATAGTATTCACTTTTTAATATGATACACACTCATATAAAATCTATCCAATAATAAAAATTTGTTGGGCTAAATCTTTCATAATATAATATATAAGCAAGTAAAAATCTAAGATGATTTTATAAAGTTGAGTTAAACTTAAAATCTATTTATTAATAAATAATTTATCATAATATTATTTGAAGTGAAATATGATTATGCAAATAAAATATGTGTATTCTATATCATACTTTTGAGATATTTAAAATGCTAGATATTTTTTGTATGTGTTATAATACCGTTATAATCATAGTTGTTAGAGTATAGCATGTGACATTGCAAATGATAATTATAAATATTTATGATAACTATATATGTATTATAATATATTATATATATATATATATATAGCTATAGAAAATGTGACTTTATAGTAAAGAAAGGAGAAGTGGTTGAGAAATATCTTATGAAGGTGGGTTTGAAAAAAAATTGTGGGCGTAATAAAGAAGGAAAAACTCGTTTCCTTTGATGCTAAGTTTTCTTCTTTCCAAATTCTAACAGAGACACAAAAATGTCTGCGCGTCCTCTTCAACCTTTAACATTCCCAATTATAATATTCAAATCCCTCTATGTAAGCAATTCACATCACGACAAACATATTTAAAATGTGCCACCTTTTTTCACTATATTATTGGTTTGGTATATACGACTGACACTATGATTCTACATCATCTGATTATTACGCTAACCGACACTACAAAGATCATTACGTTTAAACAAGATTAATGAGGTTAATGAGCAATTAAGAGCTAGATAATGTATTCTAAACATGACTCATTTCCTTAATCTGGTCCAAAAAAAAAGAGTCAATGACAATTATATAAATAGTCATAAAATCTAAGAATCAGGTACGTCATTATACCGTACTCATAATACCGAGTGCTGAATATTAAATTCTGATTTGAGCGTAAGAGTGTCTTTTGCTGAATATTAAATTCTGATTTGAGCGTAAGAGTGTCTTTTGCAAGTACCATCCGAGTTTGAACTTTGTAGAGATTGAGAGGTAGAGTGAGAAGAAGAGAGTAAGGAACTTGCTTGTAGATAAATTGTATTATAAACCGACTGACCGAGAATATAAATAAGTAATTCGAATAGTTTTCTTGATTCCAACCCGTTGCAGAACAATTATAAATCAAATAATTTTTTAACTGACATTTTTCATTTTTTATTTATATAACTGTTTTCGAAGCTTAATTATACTCTTAGTTTTTAGCTTGTTTTAATCAGTTGACGCATTCGTCATAAAAGTGATAACGATTTGCTAAAATTATAAGTAAAAAAATTAAAGTAAAAAGTTTATAATTACTTCATAAACCACGAGAAACTTTACTATATTTATTGTTTAACATACGAGAAAAAAAGGTGAGAATTTTAAGGTTTGTATTCCTATTACAAGTTGAAAATATATATACATATATAAATAACAATATAAGAATTTGACTATTAAAACAAAAAATGAAAAGAAGAATACAATTTCTAAAAAAAGAAAGAGGAGTAATTTTAATTTATCTTGCTAAGAAAATAACGTGTTCCTTTCATAAAAAACAAACAAACATTAAAATAATGTTATTTTGATATGAAACTTCTCTTCTCACATTTTTTTTTCACTCAAAGATTTGATTAAATTAATTCAATCTATATATCATGTTTTATTCTTTATCATTCAAGTTATTGATTAAACTTATATAAACTTATCAATCTTACCTGATTTTGTCATAACATCTACTTGATCTTTATTAATGTGATTTTTTTTTTTTTTTTTGCACTTTCTTCATCTACGACTTTTTGAAGAAAGTCAAAATGAATATTTATATTACATGAAATAGAGGACTTCCGTTAATAAGTATAATTCATAATAATTCTTTTTTACGAGTTGTTATATTAATCTTTGAAATCAAATAGCTTTTTTAGGGATAATTTAACCTCTTGTTGTTGAACTAAGATCGCATTTGTATATGTTAAAAGTCTTTATTAAGAAAATAATAATTATCAAATTATATGTAATAATTGTATGCAATATTATACGATATTGTATCTAATTATATGTAATTAATTTAATAATGATAGAGAGAGACTCCCTACCTAATTAGATTGTAATTTGGAGAGAGAAACTCCATATATATTTCCTATACATGAAGTGATGTAATAATACCCATAAGAGAATGATAGCCTTGGTTTGCACAAATTTTCTGAAAAATTCTCTCGGAATAGTTTTTTCCTGAAATTCCACGCAAGAATCTCCACTGAATTTGGGAAAAAACGAGACAAATTTCAGGTCAAACAGATGAGTATTCACCCACGAAAAAAATCAAACAGTTTCACACACAAACGAACCTTCCTTTTACCCTTGGCAGTGACGAATAAAAAATTTATTGACAATCTTGTGGGACGAATCTGGGGCTCAAACCTCAGCCAAAACTCAATAGACACAGTGACGAATGTCTGGTAGAAATTTCAGACCAAAATACCAGAGGAGTAAGGCGTAGTAAGTCCCACACCGAGAGTGAACAAAACCAGTTTTCCAAACACAAAATGTCCTGGCTTTTCTTCCCCGTATCTTCTTTTTGTGATTCGTTTATGGACGTGCCTCCTTGCCTGGGTGCAAACAACATACGAAAGTGCTTGTGTGAATTTTTTTCAGCGCAATACGGACCCAT
>Ga0123342_1000262_pt1 | contig 76765 bp, 22 predicted proteins | sample Turbeawhitnodule_FD_89960 | JGI IMG/M metagenome (GOLD analysis project Ga0123342, IMG submission 89960) | Root nodule microbial communities of legume samples collected from Mexico - Turtle bean Mexico white nodule | ecosystem: Host-associated > Plants > Roots > Nodule | place: Mexico: Nepantla... | reverse complement strand
ATATATATATATATATATATATATATATATATATATATTATGAAATATAAAGGTACATATTTATTTTTATATATACTATTATAAAATATGCATTGATTATTAAAATGATTTTTAAGGTAGAAGACTTAATTTTATTATAGAACATTAATTGCAAATTTGGACCTATAGAACTTTGAGAAAGCAAAAGAATAATTGAAATGGTCACTTTGAAATTAATAATAATGTTAATTGCAAACTCACATAAGATATTGCTAATAAAGTTTAATAACAAACTTTAGTACATATTATTATAATTGATACATTAACATTTTTTAATAACAATTAAATAACGCATTAACACTACACTAAATTTTTTTAATTTAAAAAAAAAATGAAGAACCAAATCTTTAACCAAAATATTATAAAGATCAACAATTTTTATTTAAACATACATGAAAAGTTAAGTTGGTAGTAGAAAATTGATTGAATTATTGAAATTTGGCAGTAGAAAAGCATATAAAGATAATATACTATTCAGATGTCAAGTTGCATAACATATGAAAATTTTTATTTAAAAAAAAGAATATACTATTAAAATTTGAGCTAATATAGTTCATAAAAAAGAATTATTGAAATTGTTACTATTTAATATTTGTGGTTCATTTTAATTTCTAAATAGTAGAAGGTAGAGTAAAGTCAAAGAACCATAAAAATTATATTCTGATTGTTTTATTTTGTTGAAAAGATGCATGTTTATAAGCTTTTAAAAGCGTCCAACTTCATGCTGAAGTTTATTAGTTTAATCTCTTTTTTATTTTTCATTTTCTGAGTGATTCCAAATTATCCCTTTTCCAAATTTTGGACTAAATTCTCTCTATTCAGACTTCTTTATCGTGTTTGTCTGTTGTTAAGGAAACGAAAGAATCAATTAAAGTGCTTTACCAAACAGACAAAAAAAAAATTACTATTATCAAAGGGAATTGTGAAAGACGTTTTGTTGGTTCTTTTTTTTGGAATATGAGAAATATATGTTATGTTATGCAAATAGGCGAACATATTTAAATTAAATCTCATTATTTGAATTTCTTTTATAATTGCGTGTGAAAGATGGGCTTATGCTTTCAAATAAGTGTAGGGTTTATGGGCCTGGTATATGGGCCCATAGAGTAATTATGTAGGCAGTTTCTTCCTGCACCCCTACGTTTTCTTAACGCACCCCAAAATGTTATGCAAAGACAAATCTATCTCTAATATTTTCTAAAAGCCCTAAAATGCACATAATACTCACACTCTACTCTTTCTTCTTCCTTTGCACACACACAGATTGCAGTGTTCTCTCAACGACGGTGCTACTCCATCTCTTAACACATGAAGACGTTTCTCTTGGTGGTGATTAGAGGTGTCTCCGACGACTTGGTGGTGGTTCAGTGGTTTCTCTTAACGGTTCTTTCTTTGGAGAAGAAGGTAACTTCTTTTACGAATCTATAGTTCCATTTTTATTGTGGATTTTCGTTTCCACAGTACATATGTTGTGATTCTAGACAGTGCAGTCCGCTAGGTTTACAGAACAGAGAATCCGCACTTTGTTTTATGTCTTCCAGAATATTGAATTCACAAAACTCTCAGATTGGTGCAACCATAAATCTTTCGAATTTGTGAGTTTGATAATCTTTCAGATTTTGAAGATCAGTAGTATATTTTTGAATTTCAGAATCCGTAATGCAAAAAATTAATTCTGATTCACAAATCATAATTAAAAAATGCAGGTGCCCTTTTCAATTAAAAATGTCAAGGATAGTTTTGGAGTTTTAAAAATTATGGGGGTGAAGAAAGAAAAACTAGGGGTGTAGGAATAAACTCTCAATTATGTATGGTTGATCTTAAATACTCACGATCCAATAAGATGCAGCAATCTATTAAAATGTTTGTTTAAGTAACTCAAAAGATGAATAATTATCATTAGTTCGTTGATTATAGTGGAATTAGACCCAAACTTTTAAAAAATATTTTAAAGTTCGGAATTTTTAAATGAAGAAATTGTGATTACAAAAAGAATTTTCTATTAAAACATCAAACCCAAAAAATTAGTTATCACTATACTAATATCTCTCACTGGAAAAAGGCTGCAAAACAAAATCAAGAAGAACAAAGGAAAAAGCTGAAAAGAATTTGTTCGCCATAAGATGTCACCAATAAGCCTAAGATGTTAACTTCTTCTTCTCGTGTTAACTCCTTCAACAAAATTGGAAAGTAAACAACTAAAAATTACTATAATTCTTTTAAATATAACAGAGATTAATCATGTCACGTTGTGCATACCATTGAGAGCAAGGAAAAATAAACATTTTTCAAAACTTAGCTTTATTATGTTAAAATTATGTCATTAAATAGTATATAAGTGTGTAAACCTAATCTCGTAATTAATTTTTAATGATTGAATTAAATAAAAAAATTGTAAATCTGATTTCATATTATAGAAGAAATCTAATCTTATAAGTCGTATTCGAATTAAATTTAAAATTTATCTTAACAAAAATTTATTAATCTTATCGAATTAGCATTGAATATCACACCACCCATTCCATCGGTTGATGATTTCAAACCTAGTATCGAAGTTGCAAAAACTGTGTTAACTTCTTAAAATCCCCAAACTTCACCTAAAGTGAAAACCAAAGAAAACCTAAATTACGGAGCACGTTACTGCTAATATTAATCGAGAACAGCTTGCAAAAGCAAAGGTATAACAACGGCTCATTTCTTTAAATAATGGCTTGATTTTAGATGAAAGTGAGAGTGTCTGAAAATTAGGAACCAGAAGCATTACCTACGACTGATGTTAATATCAATGGAACATGAAATGTCATGCCAGGTTTAACATTGTTTTTCCAGAACAATATACAAACTAAATAATTTGAGCAGATGAATGCGTAGAAACCGCAAAGAAAGCCACATTGCCACTCTCTCTCTCGCCATAGCAACCTTCAATCAGATTTGGCATTTATCATGACCTGCACATAATAACACAACACACAGAAACACCGTAAGTCTGCATGTTCCGAAACAGAAAATGATGATTATGGATAAAAGTGCGATGAGACTGACTTGGATTGGTAGTGGTGATGAGACCAGTGTTGGAGAAGTCACAGTTGAAATCATGGCGTCCATTGGCCTTGTAGTACGCATTCATGGCGTAAGTGGCAAGTGCCTTCACATTGTTGGCGGCATAGCAAACTCCCCCTGCTTCGATTGGCTTGCAATCAACTCCTTGGCTGCACACGTAGTTTATGTTCGCTTGCAAAGCTGCATCGTTCGCATCTGCCTTCGGCACACACCATTTTCCACCTCCAACTGCAGGTGCAGGTTTTGCAGGTGCAACATTCTGCATTTATCCATTCAAAATTATGAATCTTCAACACTGGTTCACAACGTGGTGCATAAATTTTAAACTAAATGATTCAATGTGTTTGTGACCGTTGGTTACTCTTATATGTTACGAAATAATGATAATAATATAATGAAGTGGCCATGTGAGAGAGGAAGTGGGGGACAAATTCTGATTGATAAAGCAGGGGTGGTGGATGAACCTCTGTCTCAACCGTTGGATTAGCGGAAAAGGATTCGTAATCAACGGTTGGTTTTAGAGGACTGCAATAATGTACTGCAGAGAAGGGCCCCGCAGAGTAAAAGGACAAGAAATTAACCTGTCCGTTTCGCATGATTCCGCAATCGTACACGGGCGTGAAATCGGGCTGGAACAGGCCCCAGTTGCGTTCTGCAATTGGGCCGGGCTTTTGGTTCTCATTGAAAAGCGCGAAGACGAAGGACTCGAAGGTTCGGTTGGGCATCAACGGCGTTCCCTTGCCGGACGCCAAGTGCTTCACGAGTTGGCCGTTGAAGGACTGAGCGTTGGCCACGCTGCAGGCGTCCCAACCGTCGCAAACGGAGGGCCACCCCGTTTCTCCGACGACGATGTCCACGTCGCCGTAGCCCAGGTCCTTCATGGCGGAGTGCACCGCATCCAGCAGCGCGTCGAACTGGTTGGTGTAGCTGAGCTTGGTGTACCTGTCGTACAAGCCGCGGTTGGGCCTGAAGAGAAGGAAGTTCACGTTCTTCCCGTTGTACGCGAAATAGGGATACGGGTTCACCATGAAGGGCATTCTCGTCTCCTTCAAAAACTTCAGCATCGGGCCCAACACGTGCTTTGCGTATCCTGGTCGGAACCTCCCCGCGCTCGGCGGAATCGACGACCGCATTATCGCCAACGAGTGAGCGGTGGTCACCTGAAGAACAGACAAAAGAAATTATTAGCTGAGAGAAATCTGAATGCGTGACACGTGCGAGGAACACGGAGCTAATAATAGAAGTGAACGGAACGAAACGGGATTGAATACCTTGATGTCGGTTATGCCCTCGGCAAGGAGGGCGGCGTGGAGGGTTCTGATGGCGGGAGTGAGGCCGCGGATCATGTCGGCGTCGCCCCAGTGGAGGACCTCGCTGCCCACGAGGATGTATTCTATTTTTGTCTGCGGGTGGAAGGGTTTGATGTGCGAGACCACCCACTGCCTCGCCGTGTCGATTTGCTTCAGGACGGCGATGTCGCCGTTGGGAGCTGTCACCGTCATGGAGATGCCGCTGTTCGCGAAGGCTTGCAGGATCTGCGGGTTAACGTCGTAGATCTTCACGCGGTCGATCGTGGTTCTGGTCTTCAGAAAGTTCGCCACCGTCGCCGGCGGCGGTAGGTTGTCGCCCAGAGTGCCGTAGTTTATGCCGATGCTGTGGGCGGGGATGGCCAAATGGAGGAGCAGCAGCAGCAGGAAGGAGGAGAAAAAGGTGGTGGTAGCCATGGATGATGATGATGATGTCGTGTTTGAAGTAGGAAGTTAGAAGCAACGGTCTTACGTTTGTGTCTTGTTAATTTTTGTTTATAAGGAGATTGAGAACGTTAGGAAGAAGGATAGGGTTGGAATAGTGGACTATTTTTTAGGACCATGGTCAGAATAGTGCGTCTATTTGGTGTCCCTTTATTATATTTATGTTTATTTCTTCATTTTGAAGAGTGTTTCTTCATTTGTTCTCATAAGTTAATTTAATTTTATCAATATAACGGTGTTAAAATATTTATTCAATTAACTTCGTTAATTATTAAAATTAATTTTAATGACGGTTAGTGGAGAGAAACAGAGATGATATATGAAGTTTCAACATTTTTCTTAAATGGTCGCATATATAATAGATATTAGTGAAATATTTCATTAATTTTAGTTTTTGAACTGGTTTGAGGATAGAAAGAATTGCTGATTTCTAGATGTCATTCGGTCGGTCTTCGTGTATCCAACACTTCTTCTTCAGTCTTTCTCGTCGAGTGGCTTCTCAGACGGGTGAAGTACCTGCAGATGACACTCCAACACTCAAGTCAGTAGGGTGTCGTATTCGGTTGTCAGAATACTGTAGATAATGACGTACTTTTATCCTTGGAATGCATGATATTTATATTATCTTGATGAACCCTTGTTGTTGAACCTGATTAAAGAGTTGGTTTGCGATTAGGATTGAATTAGATCATCCCTTAACCATAGGTTAAACTTACTAACCAGGTCAATCTTTAACTTGAGCGTCCTATATCGTCGTCATGTGTGCCACGTGATCAACTTTATCGTTTAGGTTGAGATTTGGTTATCTGGGTCGGCCGAGTCAGGTAGACCGGTCGGCCATTCCAGTACAATTTAATATAATTCAAAATATTAGCGTGAGTGTTTAGTGATTAATTATTTGTGGGGTAGAAGGGTAAAATAAAATAAACAGGGGAAGCACAGGAATTGAGTGATGTTTGATTGGTTGAAGATGAATGATGAATTTGAGGAAAGGAAGGAAGAGAGGGGCACGCTATGGTGAGGACGCGGTGGAATTCAGAATCAGATTCAAAATTGAATAGAAAAGTCATAAAAGCATGGTGGGCCAGGGTAGGTGTCGTGGGTCAAAAAGTTACTACATTCTTATGTTCAACATTTAACATATTTTATTCATTTCTTTATTATTACAATGTCCAAAAGTGTGACTCTCTGCGCAATGCGTGGCGGTGCTGACACGTCACCATTCGTAAGATATGTTTCACTTTGCGTCTCATCTACCTGTCAGAATGTCTCACAAAACCTACGCGTTTTCACGTCCCATTTGTGCCACCTACGCGCTTTCCCAAATCTCACTTTCTGGGCTTTATTCTAAGCTTGGCCCATCATCATAAGCCCATATTCCCTAAATTAAAAAACAAAAAACACGGCAAACCCTAAAATAATATTATCAGGAGAGGTTTATTGAATTTTGAATCATATAAAATAAAAAGGACAAAGAATACTCTAACGGTCGATTGGACGACCAATAGAAGTCCAATGTTCGGTTAGGTTCGACCAACACCATCGAATTTTAAGAAGATTAGTAAAGTTAATTAACAATTAAATATTAAATTATATTTTTAATTACCTTAATTCGACATAATCATATAAATAGACACAAATTTCAAGAATCAGGTACGTTATTATCATACACTAAATATACTAAATGTGAAATATTGAAACACTTAAACGTCGAAATATCTTTTATAAATCGATCTAACTTAGAGTTCACAAATACAAAGAGTTCACAAATAAAAAAACATAGAGACAAGAGAAGTATAAAGAATGCAAAAAAAAAAAAAAAAGAAGTCGATCGACCGACGAAAAAATAATCAAGACCGACCAAAAAATAATCATTCTCTTGATGTCGTTATATAATTCCCATTCAAAGGGAAATTGGAAAATCAAAAGACTGATAGCCTTGATAATTGAAGAGAAACGTGAAAACTAATTGCATATAATGCTTATGTTACATTTATCGGGCAAAAAAACTTAGCACGTTACTAAGTTACAGCTTAAAAAAACAAAGCTACCACACAAGTGGAAGTTCTATATGTTTAAACTTTTTTTGTAAGATAAAAAAAACTACTGTTTCTTAATAAAAACAACCTTTTTTCGGTATTTTTTACACATGTTTGGATAAACGTGTTTTAGAAAGTAGAAACAAAATATTGTTTTATTTGGAAAAGTTGCTGTTTTAAGAAAAACATGGAGAGATATGCTATGATTTTTTTGTACGCAAATGCTCTCATAAAATTCACATAATGGACATAATGGAGTAGTCCTTTCATTATTAATTGTCTTCCACTAATTCTGCATCTGAATAGTTGAACTTGTTGCACTAAGAAGCGTTAAAGAAATACTTGACATAAATTTACTAGAAATGAAATGAATACAATGAAAGATTGTATGTTAAATTGTTTATGATATTTCTATTAAAGTAACTTGAGTTAATTTAACAAATTTTGATGTTACGAGGTAAATGTGTTTTTTTTTTATATTTTAATTATGGGTTTAATTGAGATTTTGAAATATGTTAGAGAGTAATAAAAAATAGAAATTCAAGATGCATTTTTTAAGTTGTTATATAATGTTATCTTATTGGTGTTCTCATTGAAGTAAGAGATTTTCGTTTAAGTGAAAACAAGGTTATGCTCTGGTATTTGTTGCTTAAGTAAAAATTAATTACTAAAGCTAAAATTCTATGGAGATCAATTGTTCTTCTAGTTATGAATTTTGTTCAAATGAAGTTGTGTAAGCCATCCATTGTGAAAAAGAATGTATGTTTTAGTAGAAAAATATTTTTATATGTATGATTGTATGGATACTTATATGATTTATTACTATTCAGGCTTAATTACCTTTTTACTCTCTATATTAAGGTCCAAAAATCAATTTCATCCCAATTTTTAAAATGTCCAGTGTGGTCTCAACTATTTTTAGAATGACTCAATGTGGTCAATTTAATTAGATTGTCATTAACGACGTTAAGTGGATAATGAGTTCGCATACAAAGTGATACATATGTCAGTTAATTTGGAACATGTGTATAGTGGGATTTCTCCCACAGTGATAATAGTATTTTAGATTAAGATATTTATAGGACAAACTTAGGACTATCTGAGATACTTGTTCACCATTGTCAAGGTTAGGTAATGTATACATATCTATGTAGACTGATAAATAGCCGACATTCTCAAGAAAATTAATTATAATTGTATCAATGTTTTTAAATACTCAACTGCTTAATCACTTTTCCAACAACTTATATAGTGAATCGTCAAAAAAAAAATATAGATTCATATATTTGATAAAATTGAGTCTTATGCTTGTAGGTCAAGTCATAGACCATCATTATTAATATTGTATGTTAAGTTTATTAATATTCATATTTAAGATTTACAAAAGTTTTTTTTTATATATATATATATGTATTTGTTATAATAATTGGAGTGTTATATAATGCACTCTACAACTAGTATCAGAGATAATTATATAAACTGGGTGTAACAATTTGCTTTTAACTTTTTAATGGAAAATACATTTATATCCCATGATAAATGAATGTATACATTACTATTTTACATTTATTGATTTTTTTTAATTCATATAAGTAAAAAATTGTCATAATTTTCTATTATGGGTATATCAAATTTTGTTATAAAATAAAGTATCACTGCAATATATTTATAAAATTATTAATACAATATATAAAATTTTCTCTATAATGGAATTTTTTAAACATTATATATATATATATATATATATAATATTACACCAAAATATCTTAAATACATGTAGAAAACTTTTTTTTCATAGGAATTCCAAGAAGAAAAAAAAATGTATATAACTCATAATACTTCTTAGCAACTCTTCACTTACATATCTATGTGATTTGGTGTGAATACATAATAACTGTAATTACAAAACAATATCAAAATAAAAAGATAGGTTAATAATTCAAAGCATTTAATGTAAAGTAATTGATAATTTTAATAAAACACATTTATCATCTAACACGGCATTGCACATATAAATTAAATATATATAACACTTGAAAATTTTTAAAAGATGATATTTAATTCAAACTTACTTATTAGCATCAACATCATGTTATATATATATACGATTTAAGTAATCAAGAAAAATTTTAAATATCTAAAGTCTCAAACTTAATACTCAGATTCTACATCATTGAGTATTCATCAATTTCTTATAATGTGTATCTATGCTCTAAACATGTTTAATATTTTGTAAATTTTCAACTATATAGAAATAAATGTTTACGAATTATAGCTTTGAAATTTTAATAATTTGTAAATAATAATAAATTATTATAAATTTATTTCTTTTTTGGCCTATAACTCACTTTAATAATTATTTTAATACTTAGATTTTAAAAAATAAACAGGTATAGAAATTCTTTCATACAAGAATATAATTATTTCCTTTATAATAAAATTTTATAGATACTAAAAATATCTAAGTTTCTTACTTTTTTTTCCTGGTGAAAAGAAAATTTTATAATTTACATAATTTAATCAATAGAGCAAACCAAATTACACGGATCAATTTCTCTATCACAATCATTATATTTCATTTCAATCCATAGTACTTTGATTTCATTTCAATTACAATGACTACACATAAATTAATTGTCTTCCGGAAGACTCATTAAGTATGTCCCTACTAAAGACTAACATCTAATTCATACATCAAATATCAGGGTAAGTTCAAACATCCAATACCGATTGTTTATAGCGGGGACCCAATGTATGTGAACTCCCTCGTCAGCTTCTCACCACCTAATATCTTAGTCTATATGACTTAGATCGCTAGTGAAGCTAGATAATATCGATTAAACATAGGTTTTTCATACTTAATGTATCATCAAAGAATAACTCATACATTATCCTAAATGTATGACATCAATTTCATACAATTTTTATCATTCATATATAGTACATATCTTTCAAACACATAACATTTAAAAATTCATAACATTCAAGAACTTTTCCAACATCAAAAACAATATTTAACTTTCAAACTATCAAAATCTAATATTTATACATATTCACACAACATAAAATCAAACAATTTTATCAAATAACATCCGTACAAGAGAAATTGAAACTTGGGACCACATCCCTCCACATTCAAATTTTCCAGCTTAAGGTACTATTGAAAGTTAAAGTTAACTTCCCTTACTTGACATTCCATATTCTGATGGAAATTCTACTTCAAACAGGGAACCACTCCAAAATTTATGAACCTAGAAAAAGTTATCCAAACATTACCAAATTTTAGTATGAGTTTAATCAAGTTGAGAAAAACACTTTTCTCCACCTTACTAAAGATTAATGACATATATGACATATAGGTAGAAAGAAATCATTTCCTATCTATATACAACATACAACATAATAATATTGTTTCAATTGCCTTACACTCATGTAAAGAAGATAAGTTCAAATGCCTTTTTTTTAATTCATATTTAATAAATAATTTTCTAACTTTTTCACCTTTTTTAAAAATTTACATCTCATTAATTAGAACACATGCACTCACACAAAATGTTAGAATACATTACATAAGAGTTTTTTTACATCTCATATACAGCAAAGTAATATATGACATAATTGCTTGAGTTATGAATTATTACTCTAAAACTGACAAATGAATTGATTTGTAGTAGTTAGAAAGTTTAAAATTATTTAGTGCATTAAAATTAAACTCTTGTTTTAAATATTTTAATGTCCAAATTTTCCATCTACACTTCATTGGCTGAGATAGTTAAATAACACTACAATAATGATACACTGACAACTTACTCCAGTATACAACTTATAATTTATGATATAAAAAGAACATTTTCATCATTTTATAAAAAAAATTAAAATTTTATACAAGTAGATGAAATTATAAACAGTATAAAATTGTCAATATATCACTTCTTATAACACTAAGTAAAAATAATATAACAGTTAACGTTAAACTGCATTAAGGAAAAGAATTAAATGTAATAAAATCATAAGCCAAAGTGGTTCTTAAAAGCATTTGTCATAGACACTAGACTACAAACCTGAGAGACATATTGGTGTGAAAGTTGAAAATGTTTCGGCGCCATGGTCCTGCTGAGTACAAACACATGTTGCTGTCGGATTCTGAAACTGAGTCTGATGATAACCTTAGAAATGTTGCTGTTAGTGTTGCTGAGGATGGAAGAAGAGAAAGGGAAGAAGAAGGGAACAAGACTCTTTCAACTCACCAACATGCTACAACATTCAAGTCCAAACAAACTCTTGATCCAGGTTAATTACACCAATCTATCTATTTTTTCTATACATTTTTTTATTTATTTTATTTTCAATTATATTTTTTCATATCATTAAAAAAGAAAAAAAAAAAATCTTTGTCTTTAAACTTTTAGACAATTTTTTTTAAATCAATAAATTTGTGATGAGTGAAAAGTAAATGGGTAGAGAAAGACTCTCAGATCTTTTATATATATGGTTATCTCTTCTATTTATCTAATTTATGACACTATTTGTTATACTAAAACTATTTTTATGGGTAATTGAAAAATTTAATCGATTCTACATCTAAATCAAGAAAAATAGCCATTAGATGAGTAATAATATATATATATACTCAACATATAACCAATTTTTTCGATAAATTTCATTCCATTTAAAAAAATATCAAAAAAAAGTGTGGAAGATAATGTACTAATATTCTTCATGTTAATAATATATTGATAATGATATGAATTCAAGGATGGGTGGTAATTTTTAGGGATAGGACTTTTTACTCATAAGTAAAATAATAAATATGCTTTTAAAAATAGTATTTTTCCTAATAAATACATTGTTTTTATTGGAACAGAAAAATAAATAATTTGTGGCTATATTAAAAGTAAAAAATTATGTTCTGAGAATTTATATCAATAATTTTTTTAAAGACAGTTTACTCTACACTGTTTAGTTTCTTTTGAATGGTTGAATGTTTGGGAAAAAAATTGTTTTTAATTTTTATATTTAAACTTGAAAATAATATTAATTACTGCCTTTTTTGAATATATATATATATATATATATATATATATATATATATATATAAATAGTGAGACTGCTATGAATTTCCACAGTATTAGAATGACAAATAAACTTGTAATTATAAAATTTATCTTTGTTTATGTTAACAAATAATACTTAAATTATTTTGGTATGAATATAAATGTATATGCTAGTCAACTTTTTAAATTGTACATGTGAACACGGATAATTATGTACATCCATCTTGATTCTATTTAAAAAATTTATACACCCTTAGTTTATTTTGGTATTTCATACTTTGTTTTAAAATTTATATAATTATATTTTTTTTGGTCATTTGACATTCACATTGAGAAAATATTATTCTTTTAATATTGAATTTTTAATTTTTTTGAAATAAAACTATTTAATAAATATTTTGATGATACCTACAAGAGTATGAATATTTAATAAACTATTATCCTATGTATATTAAAATAAAACACAAATTTCACTTCAGTAAAATATTAGACACAACAAGGGTTTTACTTCACGGAGATAAATATAGTCAATATTATCCCCATCCGTTATATTTGGTGTAATTAAATATATATAAGCAAATTTAAATTTTCTAAAAACTATTTAATGCTACTATTTCAAAAATATCATTATCTTAAACTTAATCATTATTTACAATAAATATAATTAAGGGTACTCTTTATTAAAAGTATTAAATGCACTTAACTATTTTTCTTAATAAACAGTATAATATTTGTTTTATCTCTTTCTTTTCATTATTTATTACATTGCATATATCATTTAATATATATCATATTATTTAAGAGATATAAATACAAAAATTAATTTTATCACATTTCAAGCACACTCTTTTCACTTATGAATAAACTGAATAATAATGAAATTTATTTAATATTTATTTTTTCATACAATTTTCTAAATCACCTTTAGTTATACTTATTCCTGTATAGGGCTAGACTTAAACCTGAAAGACTTGAGAAAAAAAATCAATTATCATGCTATGTTGGGTTAAAATTTCAATTCTATAAGAATTAAAACTTTTAGTTTCGGATAAAAAAAATTAAATTTATTGTAACCCGATCCGATTTTTTTTATATGTTTTTTACTTTTAGTCATTATCAATTTTTAATCATGTTTTATTAAATAATTTCAATTTATAATTATAAGTTTTCAAATCTTAAAATTTCAATGACTTAAAACATTCTGTCTTAAATTATTTAAAAAGACACAAAAATAGGATAAAAAAAAAAAAAAGTAGACAAAGTTAAAAAAATAATTTAGGTTAGGATTAAAATTTGACCCACTTTAAACCCAAAACGTATTAATCCCAAATGCAAATTGGGTAATTATGAATTTTCTTACAAACGGTTGGATTAATGTGATTTTGAATTTTTTTTTTAGCCAAACCACCCTAACCATAGCTTTAAGTATACAATATTGTTCACGTTTTTTTTAGAAGTTTTTAAATTAAGTTTTATTTAATTCTTTAAATACAATCATTACTATTATATTTCAATATTTCCCTTAATAAAATTCACATTAATCTAATTTTTTTCTTAATAGTCATAAATAAATTAGATTGGAGAAAATATGGGGAAATATCTGGTATATTGCAGGCTACACGCCATTTAGCTGAAGAAGAACTTTTAGTATGTTATGTATTCATAATAAACTTGTATAGATAGAAAGATGTAATTATTATTTATTTAATTTTATGATAATTTTTTAAAAAATAATCACTAAAAAAATTATTAAATAAAAAAAATTAGAGATCAAAATAATTAGTTGATATTTAACTAAAACAGAAATAATTTTATAAACTAAAAAAATATGATATTTAAAGTAGTTTTTATCATTAATAAAAGTTTATAAAATAGTTTTTTAAATTGATATTTAACTATTAGCTTTATTACTTACTATTTCATATTCTAAATTAGTCACTATTATCTTTTCGTAAACTAATTTAGAAACTAAAATATTAGTAGTTAAAACTTAGATATCAATTTAGACACCATTTTATAAATTTTTATTTATAATAAAAATCACTTTAGACAGTAATAATTTTTTAGTCTTTAAAATAATATTTTCTTTTATCAGTAAAACTCTAAAATAATATCTAATTTAGTCAATAAAGTAACTAAATATTTTTAGTCTTTAAAAGTGTGTTAACATATTTAGTTTTTCTATTTTAAATTATTGGATTTTGTTTGTTTGACCCAATTTTCTTTTTCTGTTTCAATTAGGTCTTAATCTTTTTTTATATATACACCATGTATTTTACTCTCTAATATACAAGTAAATAAGAATTATTTTTGTATTTTTTCTCTCTTTCTATTTGATGCACCACATGAAACAAAGAATATCCATCTTCACTGACTGACGGTAGTAAAGTGGTTGTTATTTAATGATTTTTTTACTATCATTTTAAAAAAAATGTTTATTACTTTAGCATTTTCTATAATATGTATGAGAATGTATGAGAAATAAAAGAAATAAAATAGAAGAAATTAAAATGATTGCAGAGGCTTTGTTAGAGCTTGCGAAGGAATATCAAGAGAAGATGGAGAAGAAGAGTATTCCAAGACATGGTTCAAAGGAGATGGTGGTTGTGAGCTGGAAGGGTTTGGCGAAAACCTTGAAGACATTGTACGGACAACCATTGCATTATCTAACACAGAAACTCTGCAAAGAATGGGATAAGTCAAGATTTGGAAGTGACAATGAAGAGAAGCCATTGAATGCTATGTTCAGTTGGCGTGAAGCTGAAGACACCGTTTGGAGAGTTGAAGCAGTTCATAGACTCTGCACTTCCCCTGTTCATCTTGCAGTGCTTTGGCTTGATGACCCAGAATACCTTCTTATTGCTAATGAAGTTATTCCAACCCCTTCTCTTCCTGTTCCTGCAGAGTAATTGCCCTTTTAAAAGAAGCTTTTTTTCATTTGTATTCAGCATAATCAATGTTGGGATACCTTTAGTTGGATATTCATTTCAAGGTTTCTTTGTTATCTCTTTTATATATTTTGAAAGATTTCTTTAATTTCGTATCTCGATTAAATATATAATGACATATCATAGTATATAAATATTTAAATAATTTTTTAATGTTAAATTAGGTTTAAAGTTTATCTTTTAATGTGATATTAGAGTTTTTTAAAGTCAATTTTAATGAAAATTTGTTAGGCTTATTAAGTCACTCCTATCAACCCATTCATAAATATATATTTTCTTACATACACTAGTTAACAATCTCGATGTAATGGGATGTATTGGAAATTACTCATCAACTAGAAATAAAAACATTTTATAATAGATATAAATGAATGTAAAAATGAAAATATTTCTTAATATATAAATGAATGTAAATATATAAATGAATGTAAAAGTTAGTATGATAGAATTAAACTTAATTTTTTTTTCTTGTGATTCTTAATTTGCCTCTTTGAATGGTACTTTGCTTTGAGAGTTTCGATGTAGCACCTAATTGGCTTCCAAGGTGCGTGCTTGTTTTTCTATGTTTTGAGAAATAATAGCAACACTCTATCACATTCTTAAATGTTTTTAAAATTTTGTTCCTAATTTTTCACCACTTCTCCTCTTACAAATACATTAAAAACATTTTTCTAAAATGGAATTTGGGCTACGTTTTACTTCAAAACTCATTCCTAATCAAGTTTATCTTCGTAATAATAGTGAATCCATATTCGAATAAGTAAAAGGCCACTTTAAGAGTACCTTAAGATATTTACCTTACATTAAAAATAATATTGGTAATATAAAATTATTTTTTTAAAGATAAAAATTAAAATAGATAGAGAATGAAATGTCAATAAATAAGTTATATACCTCAATGTTTTGTTTCATAATTTTTTATTATCTTGGAACATGGTAATATTCTAGAAATACACAAATGATGTTTTAATTATAACATCTATTTATTACTATATTGTAACATCTATTTATTACTATATTGTTTAGATTTGTGAACTTGGATGATTTAAAATTTAATATAAGTTGAAGTGTGATCATATAATTATGTTCATAACTATGAAAGGTTGAAATATTATGATTTTGAAAGTAAGAAGGTGATATAGTTATATTGGTCTCTAATTTGTAGTTTGAAGTATCTTTTAAACACATATAACATATCTATCAAGTTATAACTTCAGGTTTAAGTAAGAAGGATTGAGAGTAATTTTCTCAATTGAAGCAAGCAAGCTCAAACGAAAAGATGTTGCTCAAGCTTTGAGTTACCATGTTACATGGGGTCCAGTAATATGTGAGCTCATGCAACTAAGTGTTGATGCTCTAGCTATAATATTATTATTCAAGTGTTGATGAAGCAATGTGCTTGATGTTTTTGGAACTTATTAGATTTTACTAGTAACATCACTTAAGTATTGAGGTCATACTTAAGTGATAGGTGTTCAAGAATTGAGTGATCGTTTTATCAAGGGAGAGGCATAATCAACTATCTCTTCTTATAAATTGTTGTTTTGATGATTTATATAAGTATTTGTGTGTGTTTTTTTATATGTATGTGAGACTAGTGATGATTATGAGAAGCATGAATATGTATAAAAAAGTGTATGATATACTTCGTTTTATATATCACATGTGGTTTATTTGATGGTTCTTTTATGAGTATGTTACAAACATTTATGGGTGTATTATGGCCTTTGCAGACGTGTGATCTTTTCTAAGTGTGTTATAACCCTTTTAAGAGTGTGTTACAAGTGGTATCTAGGTTGATATTGTGACCCTAATAGATCTTAGTATTAAGCACAAAACTCATTATAAAAAAATATAACATATCTTACTGATTATTTGATCACATAAATTAATATATCAAGTGATGAGACATCGAAAGAAGTGTTTGCATCAAACTATTACAAAGTAGGTACAATCAACTACCATAACATAAAAAGACAAAGATTAATTTGCAATATACATATGATGAATCCAGCGTTAGTCTCTGGTGAAAGATACTTAATACGAGTCTTCTAAAAATGTTACGAATGATAAATTACCTTGAATAATTTAAAATGTAATTGAAGATTTATGTATTCTTTAATAGAAGTAATAAGTAATTCATGTTTAATTTGTTTTGATGAACTTCAATTAAAAAGTGTGATGTGATTTATATATGTAGATTGCATTCTATATGTGATTTGTCTAAAATAATTAATTCACTATTGTGTGTTTAAATAAATTGTTATGATAAATTGTTATCATGTTACTATATATGAACAAATGATGTTACAAGTAACAACAACAAATATACATACTAGATATGGTTGAAAAAATATTTTATTTTCTTAAGATTTTGTTTTTTATATATACATGTTTTTGGAAAATTAAAGTTTTAATGAATTGCATATTATATATGCAAACATTAAGTAGATGTATGTTTAAAATTATATATTTTAGATCCGCCCACAAGCACACATTTTCTATTTATCTTATATTTTTTAAATTTGTTTCTCCTTCTTTTTATCACATTCTTAGCACAATTATTTTTTTTTCTCTTTTTCTCTCTCAAAATACATCAATTTGAAACATTATGATTTCTTTCTAACACTTGTTCAAATGAAATTTTACTTTCACAATCACTTATTTATAATTAAATTATTTATTTATATAATTAATTATTCATAATTATAGCTTAAAATATAATACCATTCAAATCAGAACATTAAATGAAAATTAAAGTGAATTAGTCATCTATTACTATTTATTTGTCTTTAAAGCTGTTTTTTCACGAAGAAAGAAATATAATAATTTTTTAAATTATAATATAAAAGTTCTACAATTTCTTATTTTTTTATCGACACATACATAGTATGTATGCATGAATTATTTAAAAATTAAAATAATATAAGAATATATTATAAAATTATTAATAAGTGCGTTCTTAAATTTTTTTAAAAATAAATAAAAATTAACAAAAAAATTCTTTAAAATTAAAATAGTTTGAGAATTTTTGCATATTTAGTTGAAGATAATTTAATTGTAATTTGATTAATGCATATTATGTTGAGAATAAAGATGCATGTCCTTGTTTGAGGGTATGACCTCTCTGGTGAGTTGATATAACTGTATTTGTTGGGTTTCTTTATCTTTGTCTGGATTTTATCTTGATCTGTAGTATAATGTTTGTTAGATCCTTAGTTGGTAGGGTTCTAGGAAACCTGTTTCTGGGATTTTGTATAAGGATTGAGACACCCCTGAAGTGTCTCATTTTATTTTATTTATTATTTTCTAATAAAAAAAATATTGAAAATACGGTATCAATTTTAAAATATGTATGAATTCTTGTAATAGTATACAATACACATGATAGTGGAGGTGTTAGCTACGGCTACGTAATAGTAATTCCCTAACTTATTTTGATAGAGATATAAACATTTTTTTTTTACTTAATTTTCTAATTGTAAGTATATTATACATTATTATATCTATCTATTAATATAAGAATAAAAGATAAGCATTACATTAATTACTTTTAAAATTATCTTTTCACACTTTATTAATAAAAAAGATATATACTCGTAATACTTAATGGAAACAAACTTGGAAGAAAAATATACAATTTATAAAATGTCTTATACAAATGATAAATTTCTCTCTAAAATTTATCTTCGATTAAGGGAAAAAAAAAGTAAAAGATAGAATAAATGAATGCGTAATAAGTTAAGTAATTGAATGCAAGAATTTAAATGTTCATTTATGACACATTAAAGTCATTATCTTCTTCCAATATCGAGAAATGAATGTGCATTAAACTCCATTTTCTTTATAATGTTTCAGAAATTAGTATTCCTTCTATTTCACCTTATTTCTTCCATGGCCAATAATTACAATTTAAAATTTTCAATAATAATTTTGTTAATAACACTATTCTTCTATTGATGTAAAATATGTAGATTTTAGATTATATATATTGTACTATTGGATTGTGATTAATTAGATGATCGATCATGTTGTTCAGATATTTAACTAAAAAAAAGAGACATTTAATTTGATAAAATTTTGATGAGAAAGTAATTTTATATTCTTTTAGTTATTTTCTATATTTATATTAAATTTACATGAAATTTTTTCTGATTCGTGAGATATTACTTGGCCATATATTGTTGTGGAAATTTTTAAATATGTTTTTATCTCGGATGAGTGTGTAATTTGAATGTTAGTTGTCATGTGGATATGTTATTATATAATTCCTCAGAAAGAGAGGTGAAGGGAAGATGCTATAAAAAGGAAAAGACCATCAATCAACAGGTAATAGACTTTTATATATTACTATGATCCAGAGGGTGTTTTTATGGCACCCAACTTGCGAGAAATCTTAGAGCAATCGAGGATATTATAGTTATAGACAATTAGATGAAGAGGTAATATACAAATTTACATGTATCTAATTTAGTTTCTTATGATCCTCCATCAAATTTTATGATTAGTAGAGATCCACGTAAATTAAAGATAAAAACATTTGAGTTAATTCTATAAAGTTGAGTTAAATTTAAACTCTACATTTTAAAATGGTATCAGAGTCAATTAAAGTTTATTATAATAAAAGTTTGTTAAGTTTATCAAGTCACTCGTTATCAAACCGCTATCGAACCATCAATAAATATATAATCTCACGTACGAGTTGACCGCTATCAGATCACCCATAGATATATACTTTCACATACGAGTTGACAAATTTTGAGTACGAAATGTATATTGAAGATTTCATATCGATTAGAGATATAAGTGGATACAAACTTTATAAATCAATTTTTTAAGGTTGAGTTAGATTTAAAATTCAATTTCTAATACTTTATTTTGTGTTAGTGAAATGTTTTCTCTTCTTTCATAAATGTACTTGTTATGGCAACCAAGACTTACTGACCTTTTCATAAAAAACACTATTTTTTTCAGTTTTGTAAATTGAAATCTATAATATAGATCAGAGTTTAACTTCACGAATAATCATATAAAAATCTTTCAATCCTCTGGTAACTTTATTTTCTTTGTACATTCATGCTAATTGTAGAACTACATTTGGAGAAAAGAGATGAATAACAATTCTTATTAGTAAAATCTAAAATATGATAACAAATTATATAAATAACCTTTTTTAATGGACCAAAATGCAACTTTCTTGTAAGTTTAGATTTTGTGTTGAAATAAGGTTTTTCTTTATTTAAATGTCATAAATAAAAAGACTCAATGTTAAATTGTTGAAAAAAAAAAGACTTAACTTACCTCATTAGTTATCAAATTTCATGCTTTAAGAACCTTTTCATTAGCCTATTCATTCAAAAGATATGTTAATTTGTAAATAACTTTATAAATATATTTAATTTCACTTACCCTTTCAAAGTGACCTGTTATAATTGTTTTCAAATATTTACTTACAATCATAATTATTATTAGTCAATAAACCAATGAAAAAAAAATACTATAAACATATTTTAAAGGATCTAAGATTTATAAGAAGAGTTAAAAGACATTAGATTAAATATTTGTATGTTTAAATCATCACGATAATGAATATTTGAAAATATTTATAAAAAAAATAAATCATGATCACGCTATAGTTTTGTGATTTTATGATTTTCTGAATAAAAAATAGTAGGATATGATCCATAATAAAATAAATAAAATAACTTAAATAATAATAAAAAAACAAATTAAAGAATAATATGTTACATGAATTCACCTTTTATATAGCTTTTGGTTAGTTTTCTCCTCTTCATTCTTTCTCATAGAGATGGTTTAACTTGGCTTCTAACACCAAAGTTGAAACAACATTTAATTATAAATAATAATCTCTTAAGTGCAAAACTCTACTCTAGTTGTTTTAGTACCAAACACTTTATTATATATCTTCATCTATTATGTTATCAAAATCATGCTGATAAAAAAAAAATGTTATCAAAATCATTTTCTAAAAAATCTAATAAGTTATCTAAATCACTATACATATTAAATTTCCCTTATTCATTGTTATATACCTTTTTCGAAGAACTGCCTTGTCAGTGAAAAATCTATCATTTCGATAAAATCTAACACATTAAATACTCATATGCTTTCTTTTGGTTCCTCCAAGTACATTTTTTACACTCCTTATTTGGATATATATATATATATATATATATATATATATATATATATATATAATCTTATATTTTCAAATGCAAAATCTAGAAAAAATTTCCATCCATCCCAATACCAAGTAGATCAGATCTGGGTGCCATTATGAAACTCTTATCCATGATTATGTTCTTGTGGAAATAAATAAAAAAATACCAAAAATGAACAAAATACAAAATTATTTATTAATAACGTAATTTATCACATTTAGCAAAAACTAGTATGTACTGATAAAAAAAAGCTATAGTATATAAATATAGTAGAAGATAAAAAAATTACATAATAAATAACCTATGAACCATAATAATTATGTTAATCTCTAATGTATTAATTAACTACCTTATCACACCTTTTCGTTTTATCTTTTTTTCAAATTAATTATATAAGCACACAGATTTTTATTTTAAACTTTTATAATTTTAAGATAAGGAAATATAGGGGATATTTGAGTTCTTAGGACTTACATAAATCATAATGTCTTTTTATTTGTTTACTTATTTATGTTTTGTAGAACATGCGTGGATATCACAAGAATCGCTCACAAAATCCTAAGTAGAAGAAAAAAAGTGTGAAATAAATTAATTGCATAAAGAACATAGAGCATCAAACAAATCATATATCATATATGTATAAGGTGTTAGGGTTAGTGTTTAAATTCAAACTTAATATTAATCTTCTAAAAACAATATATATTGTATGTATACATATGGGATATTTAAAATGTATTTTATATTTTTATTGCAATTATATATGTTTAATCAAATAATTAACTAACCTTTTAACTTCTTTTTTCTGTGTAATCGAGTTTTTTTTATAAGAATAAATGATACTATAGGTGCAAAAGGGAAAAAAAACCTATAAAGTGATATATAGATAACTTTGTCTCTTTGTGTATAAACTTTTATTTAAATGGTATACATTTATATAATCACTATAAGAAAATCATTAAATAGAAACAAATTTTAGAGATAACTAATCTATATATTAACTAAATTAGATATTATTTTAGAAATTAAAAAAAAATATTTATATCTAAAATAGTTTATATTATTAATAAAATTTATAAAATAATGTCTAGATTGTTATCTAATTAACTACCAATTAGATATCAATTTAGAACTAGTTTATAGTTTTTTTATTAATAATAAAAGCTACTTTAGATACCAATAATTTTTCAAGATTATGTACACATTCCTAATGCATAGGTAGTAAGTTGAGAGAACTACTATTGATCTTGATATTCTTGTTGAAGTTGTCATTGACCATGGGGAGGTTGAATATCTTATTGGTCAAAAGTTTAAAAAATACGTTGAAAATATAGGGATTTGTTCAAGATTTCAAGATGATATTTTTGTTGATATGTTATTTTTGAAGGATGTCCATGAATCATATGATTTGCTACAATAAAAATGAATCATTGTCTCTTGAAAATTCTGGTGTTTTAGAAGGATTCTCTTATCTCAAATATATGACTAATGCAACAAGTCCTAAATTAGTTGTTGTTAAATGAGTTATACTTCTAAATTTGTTTCTCAAGACTTAGTCTTGCAAAAAAAATTTAAATCTCTTTCAAGTGATGAACAAGAGGCTCAAGAGTCATGTTCAACCATCTTGGAAGCGAATATAGTTGAATCTACCTTGATTGATATTTTCTTAGAAAAAGTCAATTTGATCTCTAAGTTCTGGGTTGACAAGATGAATAAAGAGAAATAATTAACTGAAGACGATAAACGAGTTCAAACCTCTAAGAGATCAGGATGTCCTCATAGAGTTGGAGGAAAAGTTAATAAGATGAACTTCAAAATAGGTTAATCCAAGAAAAAAAGTAATAATAATGACGTGCATCAATATCATAGGATTTTATTACCTATGTGGAATACAAACGAAGATAAATCTGATTGAATTTTGTTGAATTCAATCATTCTTCTTTTTTGTCTTTATGAAATCTATACACACTATAAAATGTTCTTTTATTTGTTTTCTTATCTTTTATTTTTTGGTTTAAACTCTCAAATGTAATTGTTTAAGCTCCTCTTGAAAAAAAAATATTTTTTATTTTCTTTCCAGAAATTTGATTTAGTCTGTCAATGTTTTTGTTTTTTAATGCTATGTTTCATGTCATGGTGACAAAATATTAATCAGTAAAGGACTTCCGAACAAAAACCTATTCATCTACTTGAATTACACACAAAGAAAACTTAAGAAAAAGAGACCAGGACCACAAAAACAACTCTTAATTCACTCATGAATAATTAAGGGAGAATAATGTTTAAATTTTTTTAATTATCTAACCTTTGTTCAATTTAGATACATCTAAAAAATTACATCAGAATATTATTTTATTTGTTCTTATATATATTTTATCCAACCAAATAAAAAAAGGAAAGAAACATCAAATTTGTAATTTTCTCTTTCCATATTTTTTTTTCTCAATTTGAACAACATAAATAACACAGTCACATTACACATTTCTAATGCGTTGTTATGCTTTTCCAACGTCTTCTTTTTTTCTTAAAATTAGACAGTTTTTTTACCTTTTTTGTATAAAATATTTTCCTTTTTTATGTTACTTAATGTGAAGGTGAGATCGTAATTAATATTTATTTTTTTCATTTTGTTTTGTGGAAACATATGTTACAAGAAATGGAAGAGAAGCGTGAATGTTCTGAACTGTTTCACATAAGGACAAAATCACTTCTTAATTAAATAAGGGTGCAGAGTGAGAGAGCGAGTAACAGCATTTGCTTTGCATTTTTCTCCTCTTCTTCTTCTTCTTCATTCGCTCTGTAAGCTTTTTTCTCTCTCAACTCAACAATGGAGGGTAACACCAGAACCACCCGCACTTCTTCTTCTTCTTCTTCCTCAGGGAAGCTATCCTTGGAGCAAATCGAAGCAATGACCAACGCCACCATCAGCAAAATCCAAAGCTCGAACTCGCAGCGTCTTCACACCGGCACCGCCGTCACCTACCGCGACTGCACTTCGACGGGCTACGGCTGGCTTCTTCCGGGTTGGGTGGCGGAGGAACGACGAGTTCAGAGTGGAAGAATTTATAGGGTAAACCTTTTTTTTTTTTTTACTTTATTTGCTTTTTGTGATATCATTTCTTATTTTTCTGTTGTTTATTTGTATTTTTAACACAGCTGAGATGAAATGAAAATTTTATTATTTTATTTGTGAATGCAGTACTACTATGATCCAAATGGATCGTTCTATGAAAGCCAGCAGAAGGTTTTGGAGTTTTTGGAGCGATTCTGGGGAATAGTTGTTCTTGACACTTAGATCTCAGAGGTTTCTTTTACGGTTTTTTGCATGATCTACGGGAATAGTTGTTCTTGACACTTAGATCTCAGAGGTTTCTTTTACGGTTTTTTGCATGCACGTAGATCGAGCTTTAGTCTTTATGATCTTGGATTGATGAAATTCTTCTTCTTCTTTTTTCAGATCTTTGCGTTGCACTATGCAAGTCAGATTCTGCTGGAGACTCTTTAGAGTTTTAATTACTTAATAATGTCTTCGTTTGTTGTTGCTTTTGTTCTTGAATCTTAATTAATGGTCATTTTCTCAATTCCTTTTGTTGTTGCTTTTGTTCTTGAATCTTAATTAATGGTCATTTTCTCAATTCCTTTGGATTTTAATTTTCTCTCTCAGTTTATAAGTATCTTTTCCTTGCATGTATCTTCTCTTCTTAAGGATTTACCAATTTATCTTACGTATTTACAAATCCATCACACTAATTTAGGTCGATGATAATCTTCTTATAAACTTATAAACTCATCACATTGATTTAGTCTTGGTGATAATTTATATTCTCTTCTGAGGTACTTACAAATCCATCATATTGAAGATAATTTACATTCTTTTTTGACGAACCTATTACAACATTATCTTTTGACATATTTACTAATTCAGCACACTGATTTAGAACTAATGATAGTTTATATTTTTTTTTTCTAACATACTTACAAACTTATGAACTTATGATCCCATCACACTGATTTAGATTGAAGAGATCTGACCTACTTCCAAATCCATCACACTAATTTAAACTTATAATAATTTACATTTACTATTACATCTATATTTTTATATAAACAAAGCTTTAACTATATTGGTTTACGAACCTTTCTTTTAATTGCATTTAATTCAGCTACACTTCTTTTAATGGACATTTTGAATCAAGCTTTTCATTTAATTGTATTTGTCATTTTAAGATATAATAAGATCATTATAATGATAATGGTTTAAGAATTATTTTGTTAAAACTAAAATAACATAATAATTCACTACTAAAATTGAAAAGCAAAAAGAATAAAAGAATTAATGATGGATAATAATGTAGAAAAAAAAATAGAATTCTTCTATTTTTTAAAACTTAAAGAAGAAGTAATAATATCCTTTTATTAAAAGTAAGAAAATACAATTACGTTATAAAAGAAAAATAAGTTGTTTTAGATAGTGTTTTTATTAAGAAAATATTGTAACCTTTTTATAATAAGAAGAGTAAGCATTATAGTAAAGTTTAACTAATGTGGGACTTTTCTAGTTATATTCTTTCACTTCAAGATTTAAATTAAATTAAAAATTTGTTTTATTCTTTATTTTTATATTGTTTATTTTTCTAATGGACATATTAGAATCAACCCAATATAAATTTGTTAGTATTGACTAAGTTTTTATCATACTATCTAGTAAGTTTTTATCAATATGAATCTGTTGTATATACTTATTTGTTTTGTCTTGAAAGACAAATTTTTCTGTAATATGCAAAACACATTCATGTATTCAAGTTCTTCCATTAATCTTTAAATGTAATTACACATTTGGATAATTATTTTGTTGATTATATCAAGCTCTATAACTAAGTGTGTCTTTAATTCTTGAATTATTTTCATTAAATTTATTGTAGCATGTACAATTATTTAAATTCGGTATGTTTAATAAGACTAATACTGAATGAATTATTGTAGCATGTACAATTATTTAAACTCAATATGTTCAATTGCAATACACATAACCAAATTACTCTAATTATGGTCAATCTAACAACTTGTGAGAATATCTCATTGAAATTAATGTCTCTTTTTCAAGTATATATTTGATAATTTTCCTTGATCTTATAGACTCATTTGTAACCAATTGTTTTTCAACCTTTTGAAAGTTTTACAAGTTTTCATGTCTTGTTTATATGAAGAACCTTCATTTCTTTTTGCTTGTACAAGAAAACATTTGAACCACTCACATCTTCTTTAAACTTTAAAGGGTTTTCTTTATTCAAAATACAATATCATTGTTTGTGATAACATATTGCAAGTTTTAAAATGGATTAAATTTATCTTATGTTAATCGTCAAGGTCCTTTGTTACTAACTTCATTTGGCATTTTGCATTTTGTTCCTTGTGATCATGTTTTGACTAAAAAGAATATCATTTGAAGGCTTCTTCTTCTCTCTTTTTGCACTATAACAATTTTCTTTGTAATGTAATTTTTTTTGCTCATGTTGTAGCTCATTTTCTGCAAGTACATTCATGTTAAAAACCTTGTGGGAAGTGTGTCTACAAGGGATACCTCTTCACATTGTCAACATAGTTCAGTAATATACACTTCCTAGATTTTGGTTATAACTTAGTAATTTATTGGTAGTCGCACATCATATATACATGAGAACCAAACATACAATAAATCAATTCATTTATCTTTATATATCTACAATGTTGTCTTCAAATTAATCTTTATTAATGGTGATCAATTTATCATATAATAAATTATTTTAATTGTGTATACTCAGAAAGACTTGATCACTCGTTATTCTCAACATAATCTTTATTTCTATTTAGGAGAGTTTTCTTCATCCACTCTACAATATATCTTTCTATTGAAGTGTGTATTGAAAAAAAAATTGTCTTATAATACATTTTTCTTTCAAAATGCTAAAAATTTGTTATCTCTATATTCTCCTCCATTATTTATTCCAAAACACTTAATTATTTTCCCTCTCTCAAGCCTGCATATGCTTTGAATTTTAATTTTTTTTTGTTATACAAGTTATCTTACTAAAAAGTGTTAATATTATTATTCTTATATGTGTTTAGTTTATGAAAATAATGATCAATTATATGCACACAGTAAAAAAAAATGGTAGTTAATTACATACTAATTTAAAAATTATTTATCAATAATAGAAATTAATTTAAAAATCAATAATTTTTTTTTCTCTAAAATAGTCTCTAATTTATTCATTATAACAATTAATTATTTTTTGTCTCTAAAAATAATTTCTATTTATTTCTAATAAACCCTTATACACTAAATTAAAAAACAAGATTCAGTAACAAATTATATATACAATGTTTACCCAATGAAAGTTAAATTTTAATTAGACATATTATTAGTAAGTGTATATACATAGACTAAATGTTTGAACTTTAATTCAGTTATATGTAGAAATAGAGACATTGAAAGAAGAAGAGATAAAGAATAAAGAAAAGTAGAAGAAAGAAAAAAAAAGTTTTGAAGTCGTAACTGAAAATTGAACCGACATGAGTTAAAGGTGCGTTTGAAACGCATTAAAAGGAAACAAACAGTGTCAATGTTTTGTTCTTTTGATTATTTTTCCATCATTTATAAATAACATGCCTAAGTTGGGGAGAAAAGTTTGAGAAAGTTTGCAACGGAAGTTAACACTGACTAAACACATAACAGATTTATTAAAAGAAACTCAAGACTTACAGTTACTTCACACTAAAAATAAATAAATAATAATAATATTTAAAAATAAATAAATAATAATAATATCTTAACAGTAGTTTCATTCATTTATCACTTATCTAATAAATAAATAATAATGATATCTTAACATCAATTTTATTCATTTATCACTTAAAAAAAAGTTTACTACTATAGTATTAAACAAACGTTATTCTTTTATGAACATGGATATAATTTCTTAAAAAATAAATTTTAAATTTAATTTAATTTAATTTAATTTTATAAAATTAACTGTTATACTTGTACTTTTATATATATATATATATATATATATATATATATATTAATAATTTTTTTGTTTTTATCGATGTGAGATATTTCACTTATTTTTTTTATATTAAGATTTTCAATTTATGTGAGATTAAATATTTATAACAAATCACATAATTTTTAATAACAAATGAGACAATAAATTAAAAACTCTTATCAAAATACACTAACTCTAATTAATTAAAAAAAATTTGAATAATATAACGGAAAAGTATGAAATGTCTTGTGACTGGTATAAAAGTTAGAAGAAATTTAAATATTTTGTATTTGTTAAAACGTTTTACTTTAATATATTTTTAAAAAATAAAAAGTATCATGGATAACGTTAGATGATAATGAGTTTAATTTCTTTTTATTACTGAGAAAAAAATTAAATTATTAATAATTTGCGTTATAACTTCAACATTTAAAAATAAATAAATCAAGTCAGGTGGAGATAAGGAGAGTCTTGGTAATTGTAAGTTAATGTTAAAGCAAAAAAATATTAAATGATGAACTATTAAAAAAAAAAATAAAGAGTTTATTTCTTAAAGAATTTATATAGAAATAAAATAAATGAATGCAAAAGAAAGAAAGAAAATAAAAACATTAGCATCTTATTGTTTGAGAAAAATAAGAAAAACTGAGTTAAACTTAATTTTTTAAATATAAAATATTTGTTATACTCTTCATTTATATATTTTCGTTCTCTCCTTCAATTATTTAATTAAGTAAAGAAAATTACTTCACTTCTCTTGGATTTTTATATTTATATTCATTTCTCTCAACTCTATCATTTTTATTTCTTTTCTTCTTATATCTTTCATCTCTACTTCAAGTGTAATTCAAATAAGAAAATAATAATTATATACTCTTTCACATATTCTAAAGACGTTGTTTGTTATTTAATAAAATTTGCAAGTTTAATATTAATATATATATATATATAATAACTATTTTACAAGAAATTATATATTTTATATATGCATATTAATAAATTGTTTTTTAAACGATTTTTAGCAAAATGTATGAAACATGATGTCTTGATTTGGTGATGATTACATCTTATATTGATTATGTTTTTTCTCATTATCATAATATGATTAAAATGTAAAATATGAATAATTTTTAAAAGTAATATAAAGTATTTTTATATTTAAAAATTATTTTTTTATCATTCTGAACATAATAATTGATGATTATCTCAAATTAAACGAAATTTGAATTTTATCCCGTTTCATAAATAATCAATTATATCAATTAAATATAAATGCATATTTTTTAAAGATAATTAATTATAAATAATAAATAGTTGATTATGAATGATGAATAATTTATGTCACTTAAATATAAATTTTTCTTTCTATAGATAATTAATTATGAATAATAAATAATTAATTATATCATATTTTTGGAAAAACTCATCCTTTCAAATATAATTAATTAAGTTAAAATATAATTAATTAAAACTGTTTTGAAGTGTTATTTATATTAATGAACGAACAAATTGATTGATTATTTTCAATAATAATCTATTATTATATCAGTTGATTCAAAACTTCTTTTTGAAATGAAAGTTTTATCTCTTTTAAAAATACAATTTTCATATTTTTGAAATAAGAAAGTTTTGTTGTGATTTATAAATTTTATTGAATAGTACTTCTAAATAATTTATTTGTTTTGAAAGAACGATTCTTCAATGATGAGATTATGACTCAAATATTGGTTTATTAATAATTACAGTCACGTTACTTGAAGGCCTTTTATTTTTGCACCCCCACATTACAAATGAAAAAGACTAAAATATCCTTCCTCGTTGTATCATATATGTTTAAAAAAATTGTTTTGGAGATTTTATTATGAAAAGTTTATTTAAGAATGCATTTTATATATATTTGGAAAAAAAAAATTTGCAAAAAGTATCTCATATTCTGAAAAGTTTGTTTCAAAATACATTTTATATATTTTAGAAAGTTTATTCTAAAAATCATGTTATGAAAATTTTGTTCCAAAAATCATATTCCAAAAGTTTTGGAAATTTTCTAAAAATAATAATCTGAGAATCACATTTATAAAATATAAAATAGTCATTTTAAAAATTATATGGTGCATTTAAAAATTATGAGTATAGAAGAAGAAAAAACATTAGTTGAATATTTAAAGGGTGTTTATTCCTGCACCATCAAAGTTTTTCTGCATCCCATCAAACAAGTAAAATGACTAAAATATCTCATTTAATTCGACCTCTTTCCAACAAGTTTTTTTCATAATTCGTTCTTGAAAATTTATTTTAAAAAAAACATATTTTGGAACATATTATACATGTTTAGGAAATCTTATCCAGAAATTATTTTCGAAAAGTGCTTTCAAGAAATTTCAGAAAATGTTTTTCGAAATACACTTATAAATTCTGAAAAGAAGTATCCAGAAAAATTCCAAAAAAGCTAATCCAAAAGTCATTTTTAAAAAAAAAAAATATTTTTGAATATTGATGGGTGCAGGAAAAACTTTGATGGGTACAGAAAGAAATACCTCTTTAAAGGACTATCACAGGGATTGGTAGCCCAATTATTGTCTTTCGACTCAAATCTTATTAAGCACGTGAATGTTTTTGGAAACTACTTCGTAAACTTTTATAACAAAACCAAAGATAAACGAAATTAGTTTCATTAAAATAAAAATATAGATTAACTAATTAGTAAAATTATCTCCTATTATTTCTTCAAATTTTAATTTTTAACTCGTAGATAAACTACTTTTATCTTATCGAAAAATTGGTTTATTGTTCTTTCCTAAAGCGATTGAAAGGAACAAGATAATCGTAGATAAGTTAAATCATTATTAAAAAAACAATAATTATATCTAGTGCACTGTTTCTCCATCTCCATTGCAATAATTATTGCATGAAATCTTTATTTAATTTCATTATACCACATCACTTTAGCCTCTAAATCTAATAAAGAATTTTATAAAACCTTCACTTTAATAATATATTTTTTTTCACTTTTTAGGAGAAAAATTGTTTTAAGATATAGATTTTTATTTCCTAAAATTCTTATTTAAGATAAAAAAATATATTAATTTTATGTTATGTCAATGTGCTTTAAGTGAAATCTTACTAGACCTAGATCCAAAACTTGCTAAATTTGAAGCTATACCAGATTTTAATATGAAATGACAAAAATACTCTTAAATAAAATAAATAAAGGAGTATACTTCAAAATTCTGGAATCACTTTTCTGATTTTGAAAAAATATTTCTAAATTTTGTTTTCTTCTAATTTTTTTTTTTCTATAACATATTTTTTTATTCCAGAATTACTTTTTTTCGTCCGGAATGAAATTTAAATTTTTCAATTCTGTTTCATAATTTCTTTTTCAGAATAAAAAATCTATTACAAATTTACTTTTTCATAATGCATTTTTATAATTCTGGGTTTTTTTAATAACAATTTTGAAATTTTCAAGATGTATCAGGTGCAGGTCACAATTTGTAAGTGCACTAAGAATTTGGCTATTATTGTTTATCACTACAAAATAATCATAATGATACTATATATATTTATATTGAATGAAAGATAGGAAAAGAACGTATGGTACCAAAAATTCCCAGACCCAACAAATAAACGAGGCAAGGAAGAATTATGAGACACAATGGGTAGCCAGTTCTTGGCCATTGTCACTGGGCACCAACCAAAACTTTGACTTTGAAAAATTGCAGACACTTCAAACATGGACAAGTAACAAAGAAACCATTGCATTGTAAAATGGCTTATTGTTGTCTGTAACTGCTCCCTATATGAACCTGTTCTTTGTTCTTTGTTATTTGTTGATCAGACTTATTAGGTAGCAAAAGATGAAGACTTCATTGAGCAAGGAAAATAGCCGCAAAATTTTGTATAATTTTCTTTCAGTCTCTTCACAATTTCAAAGCCAAAACCTGTACATGTCAAATAGGCCTGAACATGGCGTGTCTCCATCTCTCAGGCTTCATCCTCCAGTTACTTTCACCATTTCTAGGCTTCAACATTCTCTCTATTTCCATTCCTGATTGCAGACAAGATTTCAATCTCTTCAGATGTCCACGGCATTGCTTGTGATCAAAGCAATTGCCATGGCCAATGTTACTGCCTTCAGAATGCATGTATCTTTCGCATGGTGACTGCCATTTGGCTTGCAAGTATGCCAAAGATCTCCATGGAGGAAGTGGCATAGAGTTCTGTTTCAAAGAAGATCTTGTGGCTTCCTCCATTATTCCAAGAAACTGTTTCAGCCTTGCATAGGAACCCACATAGACAACAGGAAGTGAATGCAGTATCCTATCATATGAATCAACAGCTCTAGCTATTTCAAAGTGGCTTCTGAAATCAATATCAACAATCAATCGTTCTTGGCTTCCTGAATTGTTGTCAACCACAACATCAATGTATTCATGATCACCTGTGCCACAACAAGTTTCAACAAACAATCTCAGCTGAAATTCAAGCATATGCCATTTTACCACCCTAATATTACTTAACATGGTAAAAAAGGCTTGATGCAAACAGTACATGAAGTTTCATATTTACCACCCCAAGCAAACAAATGGTAGCAGCTTAGTGATGGATAGACATGAAGCAAAAGTAGAATTGTAATTTAATTTTGGTGAAATGATATACACACACATACAAACTATGGTATACCTCCAGGGACTTTGCCACTACCCGGCCATTTAGATGCACAAACTCCAGCATCATAACCAGAAAGTCTCATCAAGCTCACCAGATAAAACCTGATACAGCTAGCATAACATGGACCAGAATTCATAACTTTAAGGTTGGTCTCATTCATTGACCGTATGAAGGAATGTACAACTGAAAGCAACTCACTCTCATGTTGGGCCACCGATAGCTTACAGATCTGTTTCATAGACATAAAAAATAGTCAGGGAAGTTGTTAGAATGTCTGTTGATTTTAAAAGGGGAGAACATAGGTAATAGGTTCTGCATATCATCCATATGTATAGACTCAATGTGTAAAATAGATTTAGCAGAGACTATCCCCTAAGATAATAATAGGCTATGCAACTTCATACACACTAATACCCATGCCATGATAACTAAGAATAAGTAGGACGAAAATAAATTGAATAACTGGATGTGAAAAATAAAGTAAAAGTTAAAGATGTTATGAAAAGAGATAAAGAAAAAAGAGAGAGTAAGAATTAGTGCAGTGGATCTCACCATTTCTAGAATTATTTATCCTTTCTTTCTCACCCACAAACAACTTATATTAATTCCATCCTCTCTCATCTTCTTAAACAAACACACCATAAATACACTGAAAACATGAGATACCTCGAAATATTATTTCCAGGTACATAAAATGTCACTTTTTCAACCATATCTTTTATCCAAAGTACATAATTGGTAGGAAAGCATTCACTTGTACAGTAAACTATAAAAAAAAAGCAATTCTGTTTCTTTTTGTATCTATTTTCTGTTTTTTCTTTATTCTGTTTCCCTATAAAAATCCAATGTGGCAATGCTGGAGTTTGAAGTTATTGAAAAAGGACTAGAAACTGCCACCAACCCTGCCCATGGAAAATAAGATCCTACACGTGGCAATTTCTCAATCAAAAACCCAAAACTAAATGAAAATCAGAGATTTGAAATGCATGTCCAAACTAAAGCCATAGTGCTTTAGGATGTGTTTGCTTAAGCTGGTTCACACTTTTCAAGGCACATTGAAAATGAATACTTGTGTCATATTGTGTACGTATGACATGACATCACTTAAATGTTCTTATAAAGCTCTGAAAGAACCTGTGTAAGTGACCTATGGCCCTAATGATTAATTATCATTAGATCATACGTATTAAATTAGTGTTTAATTCAGCTATTTATATCATGTATGAAAAAACTACTAAAACCAAAATCAAGGAGAAAACATTTATATGAGTCATACTAAAGCATGCACCAATCTCCAATCAAAATAAAAAAAAAAAGAGATTATTGATAAGGAATTTGAAATTTGCTAAGAAAACTAACATGGACTAAGAAAAGAAATAGAATTACACACAAATTTACTCCAAACATAAGTGTAATTTTGATTTTAATTACTGTCCCCAACAAAAAATTTGCCGAATTACCTGAATCCTTTCTGCAAGTTGTGCGAAATCAGAGAGACCTGATTCGCTGTCACTGCTACACCAAGACTCAGCGCCACTACTTCCATTCTCTAAAAAATCGCTAACCATAAGCGCTAAATCGTGCTCACTCTCGTGGCTGAAACCACCGTCAATCTGGTTGTCGCCTCCGGCACCGCCAACTCTGGCCCACAAATCGGAGTCGGGGGCCATACAAACCCTACAGTCCATCCTCCGATGTCAGCGACGTCGTAACGATACACAATCACCACCGACCCACAACCACAGAACAGAATCAATCAAAATTCGCCGTACGAGAACAGATTCCTGCGCCTGAAATTCCACAACCCAATTGAACACCACGTCCAATTCGCTAAAACGGATCAAAATTTCGATTCTTTTACGTTTTTTTTTTTCCTCTGATCAAAAAAATTCTCAATTAAATGCTCTGTTTCCGTGTTTTAACGCTTCCCAGAATTTTGAAGAATTGGAATGGAAAAAATATAAATAAATAGAGAAAAAAAAAGAAATTGGCCTTTCGATCTGAAGGGATGAAGAAAGTCGAATGGCAAAGGAAGATTCTTCCTTTGCAAATGAAAACCCAAAAGATTGGAAGGCGAGTTCGTCGGGAAGAACGAAGACAATATAAAAGGCGAAGCTGACGTGGAATGACCATTTTGCCCTTTTCTGTGCCTTGGGGAAGGAGGTTACCCTTATTCTTTCTCCCACGTCACAAAATTTAATACATCAAATTGTTCACTTCTTAATATTTTATATGTGAAAATAAATTATTTTTAATGAACTCACTTATGGATAATGAGATAATGTAATCAAATAATTACTTCATGTATTCTCATAAAAACAAATATTTTTTATGTTGATATATTGATATCATGTATAAATTAAATGTAGTTTATTTAATTATACTTTTGGATTAATTTGGATCCATATAGTTATAATCATTCAATTTTATTATAAGTCTAAAATAATAATTTATATGGTTTTAATTATTTGATTTAGTGTATGATACATAAATTATATTAGAGGACAACCTACGCGACTAAAGTATACAATGTTTTTTTGGTTGTAAAAGTAAAAGTCATCGTTTTTGTTCAACCCTCAAAGATTGACTTTGTCAATTATAAAAAATAAAAGAGGAATGTGTTTAATTACAAAATCGTGTGAAAAAACACGTAAATGTTTTATATATAGTTAGGATAGTAGATCTGTTATGCCAACCATGCATTGTTAAATTTATTTATTTTATTTATTATAAAAATTATGATGTCATACATCATTATCAAACTTAACATTTCAATAATTAGATTCTTTCAAGTAACAACAACACATAAAAAAAATATATATATGTTTCTTGTTATACTTCTAACAAAGGGCTTTCTGCATTCCATTATTTTCAGAAAAAATATCATTTTATCTCTTTTAAAGATGACTTCCAAATTATTATTTTTTTAAATATTTATAGAATATATTTTTCGGACCATATTTTATAAATTCTAAATTTATCATTGTAGAAATTAAAAAAAATATGTTTTGATATTCTGAAATGGTTTTTGCTTCTTGATTTTCCATTATGAAAATGGAACCTTTATTCCATAAACACTTTTTACTTAAGAAACTCCTATTCCAGAATCATCCAAAATATCAAGGATAATTTGGCTTTCAAAGATTATAAGGGTGCAAGAAGAAAATTGTAGGGTGTAGGAAGAAATACTCAAAAAGTATTATTAGAGAAAAAAACACAAATAAATATGACACACTAGTCCCTTATATTATATTTATTTATGTTTAAGAATATTCAATATATACCTTTCATCATGACAAAATTGTGTATGTTGATCTTTCACACTAGTTGCAACTATTTCAATCTAACTACCACTTAATTCATAAATTTCATGTCACTTTTTCCTATTTATTACTTCTTATATTTTACTCTCAAATCTAATATACAAGAGATCCTGTTGCCATGTAGTTAGAGGAAGAATAATGACTATTTTTAAATATGGTTAAAGTATAAAATATTTTGGGTGTTTTTAAAAATTTAGATTATGTTTGTGAAATACATTTTAGGAATAATAAAATTTTAAATAAATGGATATGGTTTAAGTATAAATTTTTAAATTATATAATATGAATGAGAATGAAAGTATAGATTATAGAGATTATATAATATATAAAAAGTAATAATATAGTGTATTTATGCTAAAATAATTATATTAAAACATAAATTAAATTATTGAATATAAGTTATTAAAAAGAAATTACATGCATATTCTTATTTTATTTTTAAAAATATTAATTATTATTTGTAGATGAAAAGAAATTCAACTGAAGTTATATTATTGTCAACCTGATTAACAACTTTAATTAAAACAAATTAAGTGATTGATTAATAAATTTAATTAATATTGTATATATCATTGATAACTTTCACTAAAAAATATCAATTTTTGTATTTTTTTTTATTTGCCTATTTTTATAATCTTATCTTACACTTCTTGCCAAACTCCAATCTTCCTCTCTGCAAGATTAGTATGAAGTGTTTACAAATGTCACTGTTATTATCAATGTTCTCACATGGTAACATTGAATCTTGACAATTCCTATTACTTACTTTTTCTTAAACAACCTGATTATGTGTTTTTTTAAAGATATTTAACAATTATTTAACAATTTAGAAATTATTATTAACATTAAAAGTTATTTTAGATATTTCTTTTTATTTTTTAAAATAATATATAATTTAATTAATATGATGACTAATTATTTTTTATCTATTATTTAATGACTGATATCTAAATCCTAAATAACTTTAAAACTATTTGAAGTAGTGAAAAGTTTAAATAGTTATTTAAATTATTTGAAGTATTCTGAAAAAAAAAAAACACAATATACTTCGCATTCTGTATTAATTATAATTGTTCTCTTTTTTTTATATATATAATTTTCATGTATTTATCATAGTTAATATTGTATAATTTTTATTTTTAACGACTTTTATATAAATTTATCAGAACCTGTTTTACGAATATTTCAATGAAGTTTTTTTTTAAAAAAAATAAAATTGATATTATAATTTCTTTAATATCATTCTAAATTATTTTTAACCTTTAATTCCTAGTCAAATTTAATTGTTTAAATAAAATATAAAATGTATACAAAAATAGAAAAACATGTTACAATAATTAAAATTTTGAAGGATGAAATTGAAGTAAAAAAGAGTAACAAGAATTAAAATTTGACATTAAGAGTGAGAAATGAAGAATAATTGATTACTTGAAGAGAGAGGGAATGCATGGGATATATGAGAGAATGAAGTAAAGTTTATGGTTGGAATTTAGTGAAGACAAGAGTACATGTAAAGCAACAATTAAAACTCTTCAAATAAAATCATTATTTCATTATTCTTTGTCATGGTTGAAAACTTAAAGAATTTAGTTTATCACTTTCACTAAAAATTATTCATATTCATATTTGTTTTATTAGTATGAGTAGTACTATAGAATCCAATATTTTTTAATTGAGTTTGAGACTTGTGAAAGTAAATAATGTGATTAAGGATGACACTAAAAATATTTTATAATTTTTCAAGACACAAAAAAAATATTTCTATTTGTTTGCTTTTAATTGAAATAAAATTATATTTAAGAGTTTTTAAAATATAGTGGGCTGGAAAGATCTTGGAAAAAAAAAATCAAATTTATAAAAAATTCAAATAATAATGGGTTTTAATGGTAGAATATTTTAATATAACAACAAAAAGGCTTTTTAATTAAAGAAAAAGTTTGCAACTAGTAATTTTTTATGAAAATTGTAAAATTACACAACAAATCAACAAAACTTATACATCGATTTTATCTATATATAGCATGATTTCTAAAAATATATCTAATCATAAACATTATTTATCACTATATTTAGAGTTAAGTATTTAGAGAAACCTGCGTATTTAAACATAAACTCACACGGTAAAAATTCATTCATATAATATTTAATATAAGAATGGATTGGCATTTACATGTATTAAATAAATTTATTAAATTCGTTAAACAAAGTACTACCATTAAATGTAAAGAAAATTAGATTTTGTACTTAATAAGATGGATTGCAAATAATACCCAAATAATCTGCTGGTAAAACCTGTTTAAACAATACGCGGATTTGATGTAAAAAATCTATATTAAAAAATGTAGAATCCATATTTTTCTTATCTAAATACTATGTCTAACTACAATTAATATATATATAAATAAATAGTTATGTGACTGATAAGATAATGTAATTAGTAGTTTAACCTAAACTCACATTACATAATAGTGATATATAGATGTTGATAGGTTATGTTTTTTTTTATTGGATATCATTTTATATGGGTTAAAGTAATTAATTTTATTTATTAATAAAAAAAATTCTCATTTTAATTTTAAGTTAAAAAGATAATATTGTTAAATCAATAAATCACATTCGAGGTTTTGTTTGCTTACTCGAGATATTGTTTGTTTTAAAAGTTTGTGATTCGTCACGATTTTGTCTTTAAAAGACATCTTGATGGACTGAGGATGAAGAAAGTATATAAATTGTCATTGATATCGACTCTTGAACGATGTGAGACTATATTGGCGGTATTGGAACATATACATTACTAGAAAATCATTAAATTCATTAAATATAAACCAATCATAGAGACAAAAAATAATTAGTTACTATATTGACTAAATTATTGACTAAAAAAAATTTTGGTTTCTAAATTAGTTTATATTATTGTTAAATAATTTCTAAATTAGTATCTAATAAGCTTATTTAGATTCTAAATTTGGTAGAAAAAACATTGATAACTAATTAAATACCAATTTATAGACTATTTAACAATAATATAAATGAATTTAGAAAAAAAAAATTATTTTCTAATTTAATCACTATAACAACTAATTATTTTTTGTCTTTAAAATTAGTTTTTATTTAATAATTTATATATATATATATATTTATTTGGATATAAGAAAAATAAGAATTATGATAGGGTTGAGATTATGAAATGATTTAAAGAAGAGAGAGACAGCACATGTGTTTAGGCACCACCATTTGATTGGCTTATCATTTATTGGTGATGAAGAAGATAAAGGCCTACCCTATACATATAGGATGGGGACACAAGGCATCTTCTTGGTATCATCCTCACTGTCCCTCCCATCAACTATCTAAATTTGGATTATGCATTTATATGCATGACAGATTGTTGTGGATATAACAAAGGACACTTGTCCTCCAAGTTAAGGACTTGGACCACTTCTTAAGATTCCAACTTCTGCCCTCACACCTAATAAACCAACACTCCCCTCCATCAGATTCTTTTCCAATCAAAACTCATATAGGGTTGCCTCAATCTACCATTGGATAATACAACTTCAAACTACCATGCAATATTAACATTCACTTAATTTCCAACTTCACTATTTTTTAATAGCTAATCACTGAAAATTTAACATTTTATAAAACTTGTTTACAAAATAGGTTTTTTTTCTATTTATATACTATCAAATATTTTAATTTATAATTGATGTGTGATCTGTAACTTATAATATTCTGAACAAACATGTTACTTTAATGTTTTATTTTTTACTCAATCAATAAATCAAAGACTTCTTTCAACAAAATGTTGTTTTGATGATTTTTCTTATTCGATTTGGTGTTTAGAACTTTATGTTGTATAAGGTATTTCATAAATTGATTTTGGGTGATTTATGTTTAACGTTTTGATTAGGTTTGGAATTTTTGGTGCGTTTCATTGCAGGTTTTTGGCTTACGTAGTTTTCTTGCAGGTTTGGTTTGATATTTATGATTCTTGAGTGTTTGACTTACTTGTGCTTGTGTAAAGATTTCGTTCAAGTATTGGAGAAAAGTGTAGAGTGATATTTATTTTGTCTTCTTGTGTGAGAACGTGTCTCCTTTGCAGGAATAATGTAATTGTATTATGACGTGATCATGTCTATTTCAATCTTGTCATATCTAAGTCACTCTCATTGATATTTTGTAGAGTCTTCTGGATCTTCAGTTGGTTGGGTGTTAAAAAGTTTGGTTTCTCTATGAGGATTGAGACATTCCTAAAATATTTTTTTTTTTTTTTATTTATTCGATAAAAAAAAACTTTGATGAAATGAATAAACGTTTTTGGTGTTGAATCAAAGAACAAAAAGCTGCTATGTTAAGTGTTTATGCATTAGTGTTGTTAACAAAAAATTAACCCCAAACCCTTTGTTGACATCAACGTTCATGATGACATTGGTTCTTTCAAACATCACTGTGCTAAGTAAGTTGTCTTGTTGTGGCTTGTGAAATAAACAAAACTTTTCTCTCACTTTCTACATATGAGTTTGTTGTAACAAACACAAGCCATTAGTATAATATGATTAACAAAATAATTAGCATGGGCTTAAAGAATAAAGTATGTTTTGATGTAACACTGTAGCAAGGGCATAAGCATGTTATGTCAAATGTCAGACAGATAATCAGAAATTATTATTATAAGTTAAAACAAACACTTGCTATCATAGATTCATGACAGCATGCATGATTGAAGAAATCAAATATTCAATGTGAAAGCTATAGCATTCCACATTTCAACTCCATACTTTAATTATTATATATGATAGTCTTGTTAATAGATTCTTGATCTTGGCTTCTTTATTTATGATCAAAATTCTTTGATATTTATTACTTTGATTTGATGGTTATAAATATGAATTGGCTTTTAAAATTATATTCTGTTATATCACAGTGTTGTTCTTCACTGTATAATTATCAAAATAACATTATCATTTGCTTCAGGTCACAACTGATCATTAAATTTTTATTTTTTTTTCAAATATAGACTCTACATGACCAAATAAATAAATGATGGCGTAGAAAAAATAAATAAATTTTTAATTATCACTACAAGAAAATCATGAAATAGAAACCAGTTTTTAGAAATCAAAATAATTAGTTGCAATAGTAACTAAATTAGGAACATTTTAGAAACTAAATAAAAAATTAGTTTTTAAATTAGTTTCTATTATTATTAAGTAGTTTCTAAATTGGTATCTAATTACCAATCAAGGTTTTAACTACCCATTATTTAGTTTTTAAATTTGATTTCTAAAATCTTGGTTGCTAATTAGATACCAATTTAGAAACTATTTAACAATAATATAAACTAATCCAGAACCCAAAATTTCTTTTAGTTTCTAAAATGGTCTCTAATTTAGTTATTATTACAACTAATTATTTTGGTCTCTAAAAATTGGTTTCTATTTCATGATTTTCTTGTAGTGTATATATAAAGAGGTGAACAGATCAATTTAAAAAAAAATTAATTTGTTTTACAAAGTATAAAATAGTAAATATAAATTTATCCGAGATGTAAAAGGCTTTGATTACATAGAAACTATTATTTTAGTTTATGCATTGAATTTTATTTAATTGAGCGATTAAGGGAATCTTACAGTCTAACTTGTGTGTATTTCAATTTATAATATACGAATAGCAGCAAGTTTCAACATAGAGGCTCACTTTAAGATTTTTTATTTATTTTGAATTAAGAATGGATAAAATATTTTTTTATTAAAATAATAGGAGAAAAAGTAGGAAAATAGTAAAAATGTTGAAACCTAGTTGGTAAAAATATTTGCAGATACGGCGTCGCTTTACTCTCTCAGCCCAAGCCCATAAGAGATGGTGTAAAAGTCCACATACCAAATCACACAAGGCCCAAAATTCTCATAAAATCAGCTGGATCAAGAATAGCCCATGGGCCCTAAAGAAAATATCCTAATTTATTGCATATCAAGGGCGTTTCTTCCCGCACCCTCACATTCTTCGATATACCGAAATTACCCTTCATAATTTTGGATGATTTGAGAATAAAGATTCCATAATCTGGAATAAGAATGTTTTCAAAATAAAAAATCCAAAAACAAACAATCATTCCAAAACATTATTTCAATAACACATTTTTATATTTCTGGTAAATCCAAAATTCATAAAATACTTTTTAAAAAATATATTCCAGAAATATTATGGAAAAAGTAATCTAGAAATATTTTTAAAAGGAATAAAAAAAAAGGAGTGCAGAAAGACATTTATTAGGGTGTAGGAAGCAACACCCCCTATCAATATATCACTCGAACTCTTTAAGAACCAACACTATACAGAACAATACACGTTTAGAAATTTCTTTTGCACCCTCTTCACTTTTACACCTTCATAAATATGAAAATTTTACTTTATGGTTTTGATTATGAAAAAAAAAAACTTTCAAATTACACCGTCTAAAAACTTTCTTAATTATTTAATATATAAAAAAAATACTAAATAATTTGCACAATTTATTACTCGAAAGTAATGATAGTTATGTTCTCTAAATTTTTAGAAATGCATTTTCATAACATAAAATCAATATACATTAAAATGAACAATGTAAAATAATGGACTTAATATTAAAATAAATGTTAATTTAAATTACTCTTATAGATGAATTTATTTTTTTAATCATTTTCATTATTATTTATTTAACTTAATTTCCCAGTTGAACTATTTTTTTATTCTTTTTTCTAATTTAATATCAGGATTAAATCTTTAACTCATTTATACTGATTTGAGTCTACTCGGCATTTTAAAAAAGACAATAGAGATATTCACCCTCAACTTTAAGTATATTTGATCAAACATATTTTAAAAAAAGAATAATAAAAATCAATTTTATGAAAGGTATTATATTTTTTCAGTGTCGTTTTATTTTTATCGTTTCATATATATTTGTTTAAATGTTAGGTAATTGATATTACTTTAAATTAAATTATTGTTGTGTATCATCAACTATTTATTTATTTATTCAAAAAATGTAATTAACTTTTACTTAATTTATATCAATGTGTGTGTATATATATATTGATTGATTGATTGAAGTTTCTTAAAACGTCTTATATTGAAACAAAATTGAGTTTGAACTGCTTGAAAATAAGTTATATAAACTCACAAAAACAACTTATGAGTTGTTTCCTTGGAGTTACCATTAGGACATTTCCAATAAAAATGACTATGAGTTGTTATCACTAATAAATTTACCCTCATTTTTTCTTAAATGATTTTTTTTAAGAATTCTAAGCAATTATTTTTTAATTTAAGCTTTGTTATTCATAATAATATTTATTGCTTCATCGAGTAAGATAGTGTTTTTATTCTTAATGCTGAGTTGCTAAAAAAAACTAAAATGTTTTTTAAATAATTTTGAAAGTCTCACTGAAGACATGTAGACATGTCCAATGGAAAAATTACGTCTAAGCAACTCAAAACAACTTTTATGCATCGCGCTGGAGATGCTTTTAATCATTAAAAAAATGTAAGGAGAAATTAATATTAGAGGTTAAGAATAAATCTAACTAGTTTACCAAAACAGATAGACATTTCTGAAAAGGAATTGATAATTGAGATTGAAGCTAAGAATATTATACTTTAGTGTAGAGTTGTTGTTATCATTTAATTTTAGTTTCACGTTATAAACAATTATATAGTATATAAGTGAATGTAAACTTACTTTATAAGCTGATTTTTAATAAAAAAATCATGAAATAGAAACTAATTTTTAGATACTAAAATAATTAGTTGTAATAGTAACTAAATTAGAGACTATTTTAGAAACTATATAAAAAAAATAGTTTTTAAATTAATTTCTATTATTATTAAATAGTTTCTAAATTAGTATATAATTAGCAATCAAGGTTTTAACTACTAGTTATTTAGTTTCTAAATTTGGTCTCTAAAACCTTATTTTTTTTTTATCAGCAATAACAAATAAATAAATGGGAACCACTTAGATACCTTAAAAATTATTTAACAATAATAAAAACTAATTTTGTTTTTAGTTTCTAAAATGATCTATAATTTAGTTACTATTGCAACTAATTAATTTGGTTTCTAAAAATTGGTTTCTATTTTATGATTTTCTTATAGTGTTTGTAAGGTTGAGTCAAAATTTAAAGTCAATTTCTCAAGGTATCAAAGTCATTTAAGTTTATTTTCATGAGAGTTTGTTGAACTTATCAGATAGATCATTCACTATCAGATCAATCACAATGCATAATCACACATACGAGTTTGACAAATATTGATATAAAAAATGATGTTTCATAGTATATAAATGTAGAAACTTTACTTATAAGTTGGTTTTGTAATGTTAAATTATAGGCTTAAAATTGTTTATTGAATCCTTTTTGTTGTTTTTTTTCTATTTAAATAAAAATAAACAAATCTTTACTAGTTTATGTGAATTTGACTGCCACTCATTATTTTCTTAAATTATTAAAAGAACAAGTTTCAAAACAAAATTAGTTTTGACACAAAGGTAAGCTTTCAACAGTTCCAGAATCAATCAAGCTTTTCATCATGAAAACAACCAAACACAAAGTCAGATTGCCATTTTGTCCATGACAAGTTTCAACTTAAGATTCTAAACCAAATAATGTTCATTTCTTCCAATCAACTCCCCATGATTATTTTAGAACAAATACATGCAAATTTGGAGTGGAAATAAGGAATTTATCAGTTTGAGGGAGGCAAAGAATATCAGTTTAAATACGCAATCTTTGTCTGATATCACAACTATTCTGTCTCCCCAATTCATCTAATCATTCTATCAACGATAATATCCATGATTTTGGTTAATGGTAATGGGAATTTATTCCTTTTAAAAGATTTTGACAAGGAGATCTCTTAACATTGTTTCTATTGCATTGTAGTACTAGCAGATACAATAAACCACAAATTTAATAATATGAGTTAAGATGGAAAAAAAAGGAAACAAGAATAAATATGATGTAAATTGCAAGTGACCCTATTTTTATATGTCATAATCAAATACAAAATGTTTTATTTCTCTCTCAAAAGTATATTATGATGTTTTGAAGTGACATTAGGATTGAAAATAAACTTACGTAAGAGTAAGCTGGATGGAATATAGGTTCAAACTAATCAATTGAACATGTATGTTCATTGATGATGCTACCATGGGGATACATATTGGAAGAATCCAAGAAAAGTGAGGATGAGAAGTCATAATTCTTAAAATTAGGAAGAAGTTTTCTCAATGAAAAGTTAGGTACTTTCTTTTGATGAAAGGATGTGTTTGCTTAAATATGTCATTTTTGCTCTACCCTTATTCATTTTTTTTATATGTTTGCTTAAATATGTCCTAAACGAGATTAGAAAGATACAAAGACTATTTCTTTTGGAAGAAAAAAAAAGTAACTTGGGTGAAATGGACAAGAATATGTAAAACAAAGGTATTAGGAGGGCTAGGCTTAAAGAATATACAATTGTTTAATTATGCACTTGTAACCAAGTGGAAATAGAGGCTAGCAAGAGATAATGAATTATGGAAAGAAATACTAAATATAAACATGCGGATTGGAAGATGTTGAATAAGAAATCTCAAAGACAAGAATGAACCGGTGTGGTGGAAAGATCTAAAGAAAATATCTAGATCAGGGAATCAACTTGGGTGGTTTGATAAAAATATATCATGGCAGATAGGAAAGGGAACTAAATTCATATTTTGGGAAAATAGGTGGAATGAGGATATCTCTCTCAAGGATAAATTTCTTAAGTTATATAAAAAAATTCTTGTAATAAGTCTGTTAATGTGTCAGATATGGAAGTATGAATCAACAATAGATGGGAATTAAAAATGACGTGAATTCGAGTGTTTTAATTAGAAATAGCAATGTAGGACGGACTCTGCAGGTCATCCCGTAGCCCGATGGGAAAAAATGCAGGGCAGACTGACTTTGTTAATCCGTTGGCTCACTTAGGTTCGTCCAACATAACCCACAACCTGTGCGGGTTAGCACGCATAATATTTTATTCATTCAATTCAATTCTGCACCCAATATTATTGAAATGAAAGAACAACAATTATGTTTTTGAAGTCAACACAAGATCACATTTAATTAAGGTAGCTTCTTAGTAGCTTAAACAATATTTTATTTTATTTTTTCTTATTCATGAAACATGTATTCACATATTTATTTGATGTAGATGTTAATCATATGTTTATTTAGCTTATTTAAATTTAATTGTCAAAGGTAGACTCATGAAGTGTAACAAAGATATAAAATATTAAAATTTAAAATAAGATACATTAATTAATATATATATATATATTAAAAAGGTTTTGCAGACAAATGAAACCTATATATATATTAAAAAGGTTTTGCAGACAAATGAAACCAATCATGCAGTTCTTATGTGAGGCGGACCAATCCAACTCATTCTTTTAGACTGGTCAACCCACATTGTTATTTCTAGTTTGAATGGGAATTATTTCGAATTAATACTATGAGAGAATTATCACAAAATGAAAAAAAAAAAAAAGACAGGAAGAAGACCTATAGTGTGTGAATGTGGAACCTATATTAGATCAACTTATAAATGTCTTAAAGGGTAATTATGATGGTGAGTACTTTCTTGAGCCTAATATTGAAAATAAAATCAATTCCAAGTGCTTTACACTTTGCTTGGAAAATGGAAATCAGTCCTAGCAGCATGATTAAAGGGTACATAGATTAATGGTGGTAAGGGTACACAGAACACATCTTAGTGGAGGAAGGGTATTTTGTAAATCTCACAAGTGAATAAGGACAAAACAATCTTTGTAGGATGTGAATGATCTGCGGTTGAAGAGTTACAAGAGGGATATTTTGTATATAGTAAAGTTGCAATATATTATATATTTTTTCTTTGACAAAAAAAAAGTCCCCAATTCTTATGCTCCAACTCTATAAGAATCACTCAAGGATTTGCTCCAATCACTGATTTCGATATGTTCCCTGTCATATCAGAATGTAATATTGTTCCCATAAATAGCTAGCAAGACTTTTGTTCTTCGTGCTTATATATATTATTACGTATGTGTATACATCACTTGTATCACTTTCCCATCTTTTAGTAAAACATGAAATTCGGAACACCACAAATCGAGAACAAACCGAGAGTGATAGTTCATGCGTGGAACACTATATTGTGAATGGTCTAATAACGGTTCGATAACGGATAATCTGATAAGTTCAATAAACAATCACTAAAATAGATGTTCAATGACTCTGATATCATATTAAGAAGTTAACTTTAAACTTAATTCAACCTTATAAAATCGACTTAAGTGGTAAGATTTGTATCACTATAAAGAATGAAATGTTTCAATCAATCTCTAATAGTGTTGCACCCTTTAACTTGTATAGATCGTGTTCTCAGCATTTTGTAACTCATTAATTTTGTGAAAGTACATATATAATATGATGCAGAAAACAAATCTAACCAAAAGGTTGGTTCTTAATTAGTGGAGTTTTTATACGTCAATCAAAAACATGTTATGGAAAAGTTGAGTAGAAGAGGCCCTTTAGCATGCAGAAGAAGCTTGTTTTAGAAAAATGCCTCCATTTTGAAGGGTTGAGGTCTTTATGAGAGCTACCTTTTGGCATTAGTTATGAATAAAGTAATGATGGGTTGGTGTTTATTATGATGCAAATTATGCAAGAGGGGATACGGTAGAACAAAAATGGTCAAAAGGGAGAGTGATTATTAAGTTGGAATATATATTTATGGTCATGGCTACTTATAAAAGGGTGGAATATATTTGCTTAGTAGCTACCAAAGCAAAGCATTAAATAAAGGTTTCTTTACCTTCTCTTTTGTATTTGGCTGGTCCTCATCAACTAAATGCCTCCATCAGATAAGATTACCATTACAACATATCAGATTCAACTACAGTGTTCTCCTTATTGGTGCTGCCTGCATTACACTGTTATCTTCCATTAAAGTCAAATTTCAATCATAGAGGGATCTGTGTTCTACAATATTGTGAGATATATATAAGATTATTATGCATAACTTCAGTCGTCAGCTGCAAGGAATGGATGTCAATCATTGCTTATACTCTTAGATCAATCTTGTTTCTTCTCCAACTCTACATACCAATTTCATTCATTCTCTTTTCCTAATTTAATAACTCAAAAAATAGAATTGTATCAGTTGAAATCAAATGGTTTTGGAATGTCTCGATATCCGATATCAATTGATCGAAATGTTTAAATACATTAAGATTAAACGATGATTAACAAGGTTAAGCCGTATGAAGAGCTAGTTAACCATCATTCATATATTAATCTCGACTCAATATATAGTAATAAGGCTCATCACAACTATATAAATAGGTACAACAATCAGACAATGTACGTCATCATTATTATGTATTTATCGTACTGAATATCGAATATTTACTTGAATGAATGTCGAAACGTCTTTTGTAAGTACCCTTTAAATCGAGAGACGAAAATAATGAACAAGGAGCGAAAACAAGAAAAATTCAACCAAAACAAGTGAACTGACAGAAGAAGCAAGATAATATCAATCGAAACGAAAGAATCAATTATTCAGCTCATAAAATATTGTCACAGTCTTTTATTTTATACAACAAAAATAATTATAATTATTATATTTCCTAATTCTGATTGGGACATTCTCACTGCAATTTACATCATAAATTAAAAAAAAGACAGTTTTCTTCTTTTATGTGATGTGTGATCTCCAAATATATTATGTATTATGCAATTCATCATAAACCATGTATAGGGTTATAACTCTTTGTAATGTACACATTAAACCTACTACTAAGTCAATATATAAACCCTAAACTCTTCTATCTAAAGCGATTTTCTGTTTCCTAAAAAAAAGTGATTCTCTACAACATGCTGAGCCACTTAAAAAATAATATATGATCAGATTCAACGTTTCCGTCGAAATAAGTGGAAGTTAGCATAACTAAAAATTGATTATTACTATAATATTCTCTTTCCCGAACATGCACCATACTTCTTATCTACGTAACTAAGTAACCTCACTTATAAACCCTAAGTTAGTGACTGCATATTCCCTGTAGTATTTTTATGATAACCATTGATGTTTACTTCAAAATAAATAACTCCCTTCAATAATTTTATTTATTAATTAATACCTATATCTTAGATTACACAAATATTTTTTTAATCAACAATAAAAAATAAATAAATGAAAACCACTTCAGGGTGGTTCAACCCTTATACATAAAGAGCTAGCGCCTTACCAACCTCCAACCAAGAACACCTTCTAACTTAAATAAGGAACAACCAAACCAACTAAAAAAAACATTAAACAACCAGCTTTATACAATCCACTGGGTTCAAAATCCAGTTGGAGTACGTAAAGGAAGATTACACAAATCTTAGTAATACACTTTATTATAACCACTTACAAAGTCATTTACACCCTGATAGAGAGACAGACTTTAAAAAACAATGAGAAATCATGCTAGGGATGCTTATACAAATATATGTATGCATTTTATTAAATGACATCATTAAGGTCTTTTGCTACCTTACAGAGTCTCTAAATCAAGAATATTTAGTTTGTTTTAAAAGCTATATTATGCGTTATATGTTGAAAAGAGAGTAAAGTAAAAATAATTTAATTAAATCATCCCTGAAAAAAAAAACAAATGACTTTTAGAGAAAAAGGAGAATAAAATGTACGTAGCTGGAAAAAAAAAAGAAAGTGAAAGAGAGAGAAGGAACCTTCTGGGATTCAACGGATAAAGTGATCCCAAAAACTTAAGAATAAGTAGTCCACTTGCAAACATTTTTTGCAAAGTATTACAACATGATAACAACTTTATCACTACAAAGATTATTGCAAAAAACAACAATGATTGTTATGTACAACACCATGTAATAATCTACAATCATTAAGAGAAAATACGTGGTTATTGTTCAATTCTCCTTGTCAACTAACATTAACACTTACAGTGTTTTTTCTGGGAGTGAAAACCCTATTTAGGGTTACAATAATAGTTGCTTTTTTATATTATAAGTGTATAAATGAAAATAAAAATTAATTGAAAAGCAAATATAAATATATAGCATGTATGAAATATAATTATACATAGTCAATTAAATTAGAGTTTAGTGTACGGGCAGCAAAGTGAAATAAAAATCTGTCTTTTTATTTTTCATAAAAGTTATATGTTGTCTTATTCCAAAAGCATGCATATATATATATGGTACATTTTATATATATATATATATATATATATATATATATATATATATATATATTCAATCCTTATCCTTGTTTTTGAATACATAGTCCTTTACCTGACATGTTATGATGCTTTATACAGTGAATAATTTTTGTAAAAAGGTATAAGTGAATACACATTGGATTAATGGGGAGTTAGGAGTAACAGTGGTCCTTTGCGTTATTCGAATTGTCTGTGGTAGGCAGCAAGAATCAAATTCCCTTCAACACCTTTCGAAAATGATTTCTGCTATTTTAATATACCTTCTAAAGTTTGATTGCACTCCAGCGTTTTTCAGTTTCCACGAAGTTTCAATAATTGAGGCTAGCTATAGGTACCATGGCAATTCAGAGTTTTTGTCCCAAAGCACATTCACAAAAGTAGAAAAAGGGTGTGTGTACTATACATTCATTCATTGACCCTTCTGCATCACACTTCCAAGCACCAAGTGTAAAGAAAAAGCTGCTAGATCTACGATAACAAGAGCCGTGTGGTGTGAGATCACAAATTCTTATAATATGGAAATTGAAAAGATGTTCATGTTGTCAAGTAAAGAGTGGTGGAAATTCAGTTGTATGATATCAGCTAATAGTTTCTCCTTTGTGTCAGATATTAATTGTTGCTTACATTATATATTACATGATGGAGCATGCATTTACGTTGTCTTCACTGAAAAGGGACATGAATTTCTCTTCTGTCTCAGCAGAAGGTGTAAATGATTGCATGTTGCGAACATAGCCAGAGGGTGCCCTTTTGTCATACACCCCAGAGGCATGAGGATATGTCACTACATGCTGTGGAACATAGGGCCAAAACTCAGCTCTTTTCTTCCCAGTTCTCTTTACCCTATTCAACACCTTGTTTGGATCAACACAACCATTCACTGTCACCCTGCTTTGCTTTCGGTTTATCTCCACAGATTTTACTCCTGCAACATATTGCACACACCATCATTAACCTTCAAGTCAAATCTGATTCACATAATGCACATTTAAGATGTGATTTTGATTTTTTTATCATTAAGAAACAATATATATAGCCCATATAAAAGCTCTGAGATGTCCTTACAATACAACACAACACCACTATTCAAAACTAACAGTTAATTTGTTTTCCCTTTCAATATTTGCTTGCTACAACTCACATAACTCAAAAGCTTAAGAAGTATATGTCAAGTACTAAAATGTTCTTTACGAAAGCATGAATATTGTACATGTGCAGACCTTGAACTTGAACTGAAATTCAACTTTAAGAGGATAAGAATTCAAATTTGATCTCAAAACCCATTAGGGTTAACTTAGTGGTATAAGGAGTTTAGTAGATAGTTAGTGAGAGATTTTAGGTCAGCCACCATTGCTGAAAACATTATTCAACACATTATATATGCAAGGTATCTAATATGTGTAGATATCAAGTAATAAAACTTGGATTAGCTAGAAGTTAGAACCTTTCATTTTGGCTACTGCATTTCTGACTTTTCGTTCACAGCCATCGCAGTCCATTTTGACTTTGATCTCAACTGTCTAAAACGAAGAGCAACATATATATGAGGATGAATGATATATAATATAAGTAGCTGCAATAGCTAGAAATGAAACTTGGGAAGTTAGAAAAGTGTGGAGGGAGAAGGTGTTGTGGCACGTGAAAATTAAAGGAAACCCTACCTGCATTGTTTTGATCTTTCTGCTTGGAACTGTGCAAAAGTTGGAGATGATGTTGGTAAGTGCACCCATTTTCCTTTCCAAAAGGTAAAGGGCAAAGATGGGGAGATGAAATGAGTGAGTGAGAGAGAAGACAAAGGCACAAATCAAACATGAGGGCGTGGTGTTTATATAGAAACTAAAAGATTCACATGGTGAGAAGGTTGAACTTCCAAAGTGGTGTCTAGAACTCTGTTAGTAATAAGTTCATTTTAAAAAGTGGAGTGACGAATATTTAGAAACTTTTTCTAAAGTTTCATCTGAATTTGGTTTAGGGTTTAGGGTAGTTTGATCTGGTTCTAGCTTACTGATTTTCTGAAAAATTCTTGTTTTTAGAGTAGTTTGATTAATTTTAAAATAGTTTAGTTAGTATTTTGTTGACCGACTGACTATATTGATTGACTCGTGAAGTGATCCATATTTATTTATTATTACTTTATTATTACTGATAAAAAATTATTAAAAGGTTAAACTTTAAAGCGGTTTCTAGAATATTAAATTATTAAAATAAACAAAAAAAAATGTAGTGGAGATAGGTGCCCATAAAGCTAGATTAGTGGTTTATAAGAAGAACATGGAAGATATATGCTTTAAAATATGGTCTTGTGGTGCCATGTTCTATTGAAAAAATAAACACTTGTTTAAAATCCACGCAGAATTATAAAAAGTGATTTTTGGCTGTCTTCCTTTTCTGTCAATGATAAGAATGTCTTGCTTTCCAACATTCCATACATCGATTCAAACTTATACGTTGAGATTTTTTTTGCAACGCATCATTAATTGTTTTTTATCATATAATAAAATAATATTTTGATTTGTACATCCTAAAATAATTTGTATTTTAATCAAATAACTTTTAAACTAAATTATTTGTTGAAAAAATAAGTACGACTAGTTAGTCTCACATTAACTAGGAAAATTTAATAAAAAAAAGAAACTTAAGATTTAAGTTACATTACTTTCACATTAGGGCTATAAAATATTCAATATAAAGATTATAAAATATGAACCATATATTTCTAATATTTTAAATTGATAGAAACAAATAACCATGGTTTATTATTAAATTGAAATTCATATTAACTTTTGAATTTAATAAAAAAAATAACATTATATTAGAATTTAATTTGACCGAAACACTTATTATTATTTTATTTTATTTTTCTTTATGCATATTCTTTTTAGTGATGTAAAATGTTTTATATTTTCATTTAGAAAAACGTCGTTAATATAATTTTTGAGTAGTTATTGTAAAAATGAACAAAATTATTATAAATAATACTTTGCAAAATTAGATGTGGTGTAAAAGTGTGTTAAGTGTGAATGCATAACCTATTTTCTTTCTTTACAACACGTTGTCTTAAAGGACACACCTCCCATCCCAACAAGTACAATAAAGTACGTGTCTAAACAACACAAGTATGTTCTCTATGACAACACTAGTATGAGAAACGAAGATAAAAAAAATGTTCATTATAAAGTGAAAAAAAAAGTTGGTAAGAGAAAGCAAAGATAAAAAAAATTCTTTATCATAAAGTGAAAAAAAGTTGGTAAAAAACAGTTTATAAAATATGATGTTCAACACTACGTGTAAGTTTTATCATTGTGGAAGAAGATGAAAACATTAGAATCTTACAACAATCATATAGCAGTTAACCATTTTCAATCATTTTCTATTTTTTATAGCAATACAAACTTTAAAAAAATAAACAATAAATATAAAATATTTAACCTACGTGTGTGTATATATATAATTTTTAAATAATATTATTTTAAAGGTGTTATTAGAAATAAATGTTAAGGTTATATTTAAACTTGTGAAAGAGTTGGAGAAAATATTTAAAGAAAAGAATTAAAGGAGGTGTATAGTGTTTGAGCTTAATTATAATGAATAAGAATGATTAATAAGTGAAAATTGGTTAATTGATGTGATATATAGGAATGTTATGTATATTGAGTGAACATAAAATTTCCATAGTTATATTATTTACCCTCCAATAGGAGAGGAGAATATTTGACCAACCTAAAGTGCAAAGTGGCTATAGCTTTCAAACCCTAAAAAATAAGGCAAAAAGAAGAAAAGGAGTATTCAACCCCACATGCTTAACACAACACAACCAAACATCAAAATTCTCTCCTCACTTCCAACACTTTTCTTTTTTCTTCCATCACATTCATTCCTTCCAATTTTTCAATTTCTATCACTCCTTTTTCCTCTCCATGCATAACCATTTTCAATTTCAATAAGTCCTTTTTAATAAAATATAAACAAATTAAATATTAAATATTTTCTCTTAATTTTTTTTATTATTATGGAAAAAAATAATTTTCATGCTAGTCATTTTCTTTTTTCTTTTTGCTTTTTTGGGTGTGGAAAGGCTTCAGATTTCTTTTTGTAAAATAAGGTAAAATTTAGTTTTTTTAGTTTAGAACCGTCCTAACATGGTTGTATAACACTTGGTGAATAACGATTATGTTTAGATAGGTGAAATGTTAAAGAAGTCTAATCCTAATGTATCTTAGGTGATGAGATTTTCTTGGTTCTTATATAAGGGTTGAAACACCCTAAAATATCATCTTTTAATTTATTTATTTATTGTTGATAAAAAATATATTACATGTTGGAGATCCCACATCGACTAAAGACGAGGACAATTCATTGTATATAAGTGAATGCAAACCTCATTTTAATGAGTTGGTTTTATGAGGTTGAATTAGACTTATTAAACTCCATATAATTTTTTGGGTATATAATTTATGTATCTCTTTTCTTTTTACTCATCTAAGTAATTCTTCAAGTTTCCAAAATTCTCTCTACCTCTATTGCACTCCTCTTCTTTTAATCATAACAATTGTTGACTTTTTTTAATTCTTTTTTGTGAGTCATTACTTTAATGCGATATTTATTCAAAATCACTTCATTCATATATATGATTTCTTCTTCTTCTTTTAATGTAGACAAACTATAGGTTGGTTTTTTTTATTATTATTATTTCATTTGTCCTGTTTTTCTTGCATCCAATGTAAAGTTTGTTGGGAGGCAAAGTAAGTATTAACCTTGAATTGAATTGTGTTTATTTTATCACCATTTTTTCTATTTATTAATATAACTAGATTTTGTTAAAGTAGTAATTAAATTAGATAAATTCCAAAAGAAATTATTTTGCTGAAAAAAATATACATACATAGTGTCTATTTGTTGTCAAACAAACTTTAGTGTAATAAAAATGGGAGAATTTCGTCGTTAAAAAAAGTAAATGATCATGTTCAATAAGAAACTTTTTTTCAATTTTTCATTACTCAATTTCTTAATATATATGACTTAAACTATTATTTAATAGCAATATATCTCTCTAATATCACGTGCTCATTTACTTAACACATGCATAAAAGATCAACACACACTATTAACAAAATTCAATCAAATTTATTATTTAAATCGATAATGAGTTAATTTTGTTATGTTTATTTACATATACACGTACCACATCCATAATTACACATAAACTCAAAAAATTCATCATATAATTGTCGTCTTGAATAAAAGTATATTAAGAATATAAAATTATTCTCTGTGTCTCTCTTGCTTTAACGATGACGCTTTTGGAATTATCTCACTTGAATAAAAAATCATATTTAAATGAAAATAATGTTGTTTTTATTTATTTAAAAACAAAAATGACATAAAAATAATACAACGACTTTCAAACATTTCAAAAAAAACTCAACCAACTTATTTTGCTAAGTTAAATATAGTTAACAAGTTTAAAAACCCACTCATTACTACAAAATCAAATAGATTAAAATCTTTAAAAAAATACCTACAAATTTATTTATTAGTTTTATCATATCTCTAACTCAAACTATTTCCAATGTATACCTCACTAACCATTTAAAAATCAATACTATTACTAATTTAGTTTCAAACTAATTTTCTCAAACACAAAAGTTACATAACCACTTAAGAAAAAGCACAAATTGATTTTTCATTATATATATATTTTGTTAACATTTTACTATGTATACATTATTTAAAATTTGTTCTTATAAAACATTTTGTATTATAAATTTTTCCTTTTTTGCTGTTCTATTTTCCATATAATTTTTTGAAATGTTAAATACCAGTATGAATTTTTCATTTAATATTTATAAACCAAATATCAGATAATTTATGAAAATTACAGCAACAAATTAAACACGACAGAAAGAGACATAGAGGGATAAGAGTGTGTGGATAAAATAAATGAATAAAATAGCAAATTTATCCGAAAATACAAAAAGCGGGTGGGGCAAAGAAGACCCGATAATAAAACGGGTCCAAAGTTCTGAACCATAGCTACTCTTACATTACACACTGCACTAACGACTTTGCACAACAACCACCATTTCAACGGTGAGGTGAGTTTTCCGGTGCTTTTCTTCTTCCATGTTAGCCTCTTATCTTTTTACGCACAAAACTCAATTTCGTCAAAACCAATTCTACTCTGAAACCAAACGCGTACGCATACACAGTATCTGCACGTTGTCAAGTTTCCTTCAGAAGTCGATTTGTGCGAAATTTTGTTACAGATTGTTATTTTCATTTAAAGAATAAATGTTGAGTGGAACCCTAACTCTCAATCAATTGAACAGGCGCAGCTGCAGTCTGCTTCGACAGATCCTCTATTCGTCGTTCTCGAACCTGCAAAACACAATTCATTGCTGGTGAGTTTTTAACTCTTTGATTAGGTATGTCTACCTTTGTGTGCTTGTTGTATTCTAATGTGTAAGAATGGATAACGCGGTTCATTGCAACTTTTTAAATTGTTCTGAAATGGATTTTGCTTGCTTGTTTGTCTGTTTGTTATTGCTAATAAAAGGAGGTGGGATGGAGGACTAAAGCCGTTCATGTATCATAGATGTTTAGCAAAAGTTGAGAACCTTTCCTAGATGATGTGTGAAGGGATAGCTTGAAATTATTATTATTATTACAGAATGAAAAGTAGAAGAATTTTAATTTAAATGTCCAACAAAAATATCCTAAAATTGATTCGGGCCCTAAGTGAAAAACGCAAATAAAACTAAATCATTATTAACAGTTTTTTACTTTCCTTTAAAAGACATTTGTAATTGCTTTTGTTTCTGTTTTAAGTATTTTAGGTTAGTGTCAATTATAATTTCTAAGCAAGTTTTAGTTTGTTTTCAGTGCATTGTGTGTAAAATTGGTGCTTATCTATACAGTTTGAAGATGTTTCTGGACCAAATACCATTATAAAGCTGAACATCACTTGAGTTTATAGGATTAAAATTAATTGTTGTGCTTTGTGTTATACTGTGTTATTGGGTGTGATTTTTTTTCATTTTATTTATTCGGAAAGCATACATGTTGACAGCATAATGTTGGGTTGTTGGTCTATGGTCTCTATTTGTTGTTAAACTCCTTTCAGAAAACAATGATCAGTTTTCGATAGAAAAGAGGTTGAGTTGTGGATTTTTTTCCTCTTAAATTGTGATATGGCCAAGTGACCATTTTGTCCATCTTACTTGATTTATTTTGGCTAAATTGCGTTTTCTCTACTTAGCCTCCCTCCAGCGAGGCACCGGATTCTTGAGGATAAGAGCTTATCAAGAGTAGAGCTTCCTCGTAAAATCTGTTTCTGTCTACTGTCAAGTGCTTCAAATATAGCTGGTTAAGATTCTCAAGTGCATGGCAATGGTGATCTCTTCTGTTCATGCCACAGTATTTGCTAGGGCCTCTTTCTTTTGCCAAAGTAATGGCCTAAGAAGCTTTAGATCGTGTTTACCTTTCTCATCTTCAGCTGCTTCCGTTTCCACTCACAATCTTTCACAGAAGAAGTGGAGGCAGCCAGTGTCGTCAGTGTTGGATTTTGGTGGAGTCAAGATAAGCAGAGAAGGTACTTTGGGTATTACCTTTTGTTTTTCTTTTATATTTGAATGTTTATTGTCTCGTGATGCTTATTTGAGCTGTAATCACATAGTATGATCCACAGAAAACCTTCAAACTTGGTTCATGCACTAATATTCCCATTGTTTTGAATCACTATTTTTATGGTAATTTTTAAGGAGAATGTCCTAGACTGTTTACCTATTTTCACATTTTGATGTAACTGCTGCTGTAGAGGTGACTGACATATTTTGGGCTGTGTATAATTTGCTTTATTTATTTACATTTTTACTTTCTACGTGAAAATTGTTCTTTGGTTTATACAATGTTAAATTCTCATAATTTCTGATTTGTGGTCTTCTAGATGTGGTGAGGGATGATCCTACAAATAATGTGCCAGACAATATATTTTCAAAACTTGGAGTGCAGCTTCACAGGAGGGATCAACACCCTTTAGGGACATTGAAGAATGCAATATATGAGTATTTTGACACAAATTATTCAAATAAGTTCGAAAAGTTTGATGATCTTTGCCCTATTGTTTCAGTGAAGGAGGTATGAAAAATAAATTAAGGAGTTAGTTGTGATGCACTGATATTATTAGTTTTTTGTTACTCGGTTTCACGCTTGTTGATACACTATTTGCTGCTACTGCATTTAGTTCCTTCTAGATATATTCTGATTTTTAGTTTGAGTATTTCATGCCATTAAAGTTCTCTGTTTGTTACTTGATGTTATTTGAGTATTTGCAAGTTGCTTTTCTTCTGTAGGTAAAAAATATTTGTAGATTATCAGATTACAAATCTCAATTTTTAAGATCAAAATACTTTTGAGTTTAAATCCTCAAAAAGGCCTCTAAAAAAGGATAAATAAGTACTTTGAAAGTAATTGATAATAATTTAGTTTTGGATTTATTTTAATTACGTATGTTTATAATTCATATTATATATTATTTCTTTGATATGAACTTGCTCAGCTGACCGGTAAAGAAAACAGAGCTTGTGCTTTAGCATTAGTGGATATTCACATATGATCGGCTCATTGACCTTATATTTTTCCTTCTTTTGCAATGCTTGTTTGAAACATGTTGCAGTTTTTGTTTGGGTTTGTGTGGCTTATAACATGCTTGGCAGCCTTTAATCAAATGACTCTTCTGTCCTTCCATGAAACTGCTTTTGATGAAATTATATCATTCTTCTTTCTTTTCTTGTACATGGTTTTGCCTTTGATCAAATGACTTCATTCTTCAGTAGTCTTTTATGATGCTATTTAGCCGGTATCTACAGATTCTTTAATCCTTTCCTTTTGGAAGGTTGTATAAAATAGTGGAAAAAGAGGGTTAAAGAAAGAATGCTATTCAAAAAGGTGACTATGGTAACATTGTTTGTAGATGACTGCATATATGAAACAAATATTAATGGTAGCTTTTGAGTATAATTTTTCTTTGTTTCTGATGCATCTACCATATTTATAGGTTGAATTGTAAGTTTCACAATCATATTCATTTGAACTAATGAAATTAATCATTGAAAACTTAGCTAAAAATACTGCTATGTATTGTCAATATTACATTTTCAGCACAAGTAAAATGTGCCTCCTCAGCCCTGCTAAAATGGTACTTCTAACCATTGTGTTTTATTGATTATCTTTTTGCTTATTTTGGTTGACAAGGTGTTTTGAACTATGTCGTTGGGTTTCTTTGTCACAATCTCCTTGTTGCAGAATTTTAATGAGGTCTAGGCTACTTACAATCTTTTTCTTGTTGCAGAATTTTGATGATGTCTTGGTTCCTGAAGACCATGTAAGTAGGAGCTACAATGACACTTACTATGTAGACCCTCAGACTGTTTTAAGGTGCCATACAAGTGCTCATCAGGCAAAATTATTGAGAAGTGGTTACACTCATTTCCTTGTTACTGGAGATGTTTATCGTAGGGATTCAATTGATTCAACTCATTATCCTGTCTTCCATCAAGTATGTCTCCATATGCAGTAACTAGTTTAATCCTATAAAAACTAACTGAATATAATTTTCTCTTTTTTATCATGCAGATGGAAGGCTTTCGGGTTTTTTCTCCAGAAGATTGGGAGGCATCAGGAATGGATGCCACGTTATTTGCAGCAACAGACTTAAAGAAATGCCTTGAGGGTCTAGCAAGTCATTTATTTGGTATTTTGAAATGGCCGGTAGACATACTTCATTTTTAATTGCTGTATTTTGATAATTAACGAGGCTTTGTAAGATGAATTAGTTAAAGCAAAGAAAGTAATTAATTTAAATCTTGTAAATACTTCATCATTATTGCATATATATGCATGCATTTCCCATTGTTCAATACAAGATAAAAAAAACTCTTTAAAGTATTATTTAATGTAGAAATTTGCTTTATGACTTTTGACTTTGGACAAGAAATTATGTACACAAGGTGCCTAGTTATGAGCTTGTGATATTCCTTTGAAGCCGAGTATAACTGCTTATTAATAATTTTTCCCTTTTCCTGGTTCAGGTGCTGTGGAAATGCGCTGGGTGGATACTTATTTCCCATTTACTAATCCATCTTTTGAACTTGAAATATATTTCAAGGTATGCTATACATTTTTGTCTCTTCAAATACCGTGTTTATATGATTCCTGTAACTAATCATGATGCCGATAAAAGTTATGCATTTAAAGCACATCGGTGTTTGTTACACCTGTTATTAATTCCTACACTTGTTGTATTTATTTCTCTTCTTTCCTGTCTTTTTTCCCCTGAATTCTTCGATTCTAGTTTTGTAACAGCATCAAGTAATGTTTAATATATCTTTTATTGCAGGAAAACTGGTTGGAAGTTTTGGGGTGTGGAGTGACAGAGCAAGAGATTCTGAAAAGAAATGGGAAACCTAATAGTGTTGCTTGGGCTTTCGGCCTAGGGTTGGAGAGGTTAGCTATGGTTCTGTTTGACATACCTGATATTCGTCTCTTTTGGTCAAATGATCAGCGATTTACCTCCCAGGTATTTCACGGATATGTTCAACAAGCATCCCTCAATGTTGTCACAAATTTATGATTTAGTCATCTTGAGATCTGCAATGTTATTTGTTTAGTTCTTTTGTAATCTCGTCTCTAATGTTTTGCACATGCTTGCTTTTTTATAATTTTATTTACAGTTTTCCAATGGTGAATTGGGAGTCAAATTTAAGCCATTTTCAAAGGTAACATATACATGTTTAAATGCCTGCCTATCCTTGATTAATTTGTTCTATTTTTTTTTCTAAGTATCTTCATGCCTAGGAATATCTCTTATTCTTATTCCTTAATATGTTCTGATATTGAAACTTGAAAGCTAGATGAGAAATATTCATGTGATTGAAAGTTTTGATGGTCTACAGTTAACTGTTGACCTACATTTTTCATGGGTCATGTCATGACTCTGCTGATTTACTATGTTAAAAGCCTGTCATGATTAGATTTGGATAGTTAGTTATTTTAAACTAAACAAATTTAGAGTATATTTTCTGCACCTTAGCTTTATTCTTGTGAAATGATGCCCATCTTCTATGTAAAACTCAGACAAGAAGGCATTTTAACTTAGTAATCTTTCAAGATCTTATCATTTATGTTCTCAGCATGCCTGACTGTTTTGATTTTTATCTTTAGTGCTGAAGAATTTATAAATGGACACATTGCTAAATATTGTGAGAACATTCTAATTTTTTTATGTTTATCTTTGAAGTATCCTCCATGTTACAAGGACATGAGTTTCTGGCTCAGTGAATCATTTACCGAAAACAATCTGTGCGAAGTGGTCAGAGGAATAGCAGGGGATCTCGTAGAGGAGGTACATCTTTGAATAATTTGGCAGAACTTCTTTGTGACATTAAAACATTTGTTTGCATTTGTAATTAGTGGCTTTCTTGCGTATGAAATTATCTGATCTAGTGTTGTTGACCAGTGGTTACAATATTTATGGACAGTTTGGTTTCACAATAAATCACCAAATCACCATACCCATATTATAAGCCTGCTAAAATCATTAAACCAGAAGCTTAACACTTCATTTGCCTGAATATTTTATTGGTCGAAATTAATATGAAAAGGAAAAACTGAGTTCTGCTTTTGGGAATAAGTTTTCAAACCAAAACACTAGAAATGGCCTCTACAATTAACATCTTAACAGACAAAAGCCATAACATGTATCTTAATTCTATTATATATTATAGACTACATGGCAGCGGCTATACTGCTGGATCAGATGAAGATTCCTTAGTGATGATGCATAATATGAAGAGTTTGAAATTAAGAAAAAGAAAGAGAAGAAAGAAGATAATCAAGGAGTTGCTGATGTGGCAGTTAGGAATGATTATAGGGAGAGGATGAAGGAGTGGGGAGGATTATTACGTATCTTTTCAGTTAGAATCCTCAGGGACGGGTAGAGGCGATTATTCCTTTTTGAGGAGCATAGCTCTGGTTGTTCTTGTCCGAGAGCTTAGTCCCTTTCTGCATCTGGTTGCTTAGAACATTTAGTTAGAGTAAACTTTGCCCATCTTTAATAACCTGTGTGTTGTCTTTGGCTTCATACAATAATCCCTCGATGAGTCCTCAGATGGATCTTATGGAACCACCACACACATTCCATTGTTTTTCACGTGGACACATGTCAATATTCGTGGCTGACCACTGTTGTTTTAGGTGGTTCTCTGAAATATTACTACCAGGAAGAAAATCTTGAGCAAAAAGCGAGCTTTTGTTTTCTTGTCCTTACTTGGCTTTTCAATTGTTTACCCTCGTATTCTTTCTTTTCTTCTCTTTTTCTTAGATTAATCATTTAGCTTTTTAACATGTTTATAATATCCTTCCCTTATGAGTCTGTACTAAGTTTGGTCCTTTTTTCTGTTTCTGTTTTACTTCTCAAATTGCAGGTGAAATTAATAGACAATTTTACCAACAAGAAAGGAATGACCAGCCACTGCTATAGGATTGCATATAGGTCTATGGAACGTTCTCTTACTGACGAGGAAATTAACGATCTGCAGGTATTAAATATACTTAAAATGCTAGTGCAGTCATGATCTTGTTTTATCATTTTTTATTTTGAAAGCTACCAACACTTGTTCCCCCCTTGTCAATGCAGTGGAAAGTAAGAGAACAAGTGCAGAACAAATTGAATGTTGTCTTAAGATGAGCTTCAAATGCTTAAGAGTTTACAACTTTGCTGTGTTTGATCTCAATTTTTGTTAATGTATAGATGTTTTACGTTCTTTCATAGCAACCGAGACAGATGTAATATTTAATTTCTGCAGTGAATGTACACTACATTACGAGCCATAGCCAACCCTTCAGGAATCTGTATTCTCTATTTTCTGTATCTATTTTCCTTCTGAAATCTGTTTGCATGTTTCATAGCAGAGAACTTCTGTTACGATCTTACGGGAAAAATGAAAGAATTCCCGTTGTTGAACAGTGGGCTTGTGGATGATTGTGTATGCATGACCATTTATCAAAACTTTCTATGATGATAAGAAAATCTTAAATCAATTCTTTTGTTTAGTATACCACATCAAAGGGCAACGATGGGGCTTTGTATGATCATATGAATTGATATTGGACAATATCATCAGTTAGGTTCATGACATTAGAATACTTTTTTTGGTGCAATCAACTCATTTTGTCGCCTAACTTAAAAGAAAATCACGTGAAGCTAATTTATTTTCAAATTTGCTCAATGTACCATTTTCCTTTTGATTTCACTTATTACAAAACTGTCTAGTGTTAGGCTTGGTCTCAAATTTTTGATAAAAAAAATAGGTAACCAATGTAAAACTTCATTATGTCTTAGGTGATTTCACTCCCAATGACTCCATATTATCTGCATCGGAATGTTTAGATATCTTTAGATTAACTTTTTAAACACTAATTATTGATTATAAAAATTGATTCTCCGATACTTCCACTCGTCTTTTGAAAGTGCAATAAAATAGAAGTTCTTTTGATTTGCATTCAAAATAACTTTTTAATCTCTTCTCCGACTTATACATAACATAGTAAAAGAGAATGTGATACTTCATTTGACCGTTTAAAGAAAGATGAAAGAAAAAGGTTTTAGTAAAAGTAAACAAGAAAATAAATGTAATGTAAAAAATCCAGCTGGAAACTGATGAATAGAATAAACAGATTACTTTCCTAGCACTATGAGAAGTTGACTGCTTCTTCCTGAACTATCATCCCATAAATTTTTATATTCCAAAAATATTTGTTTTTAATATTTTGATTACATAATTCAAAAGTTTTTTTCTTTGTTTGGCTTCAAGTTTTTATGAATCCAAAAGCAGCCCAACCCTCATGAGGATAAAAACATTATTATATTCATTAACGCATCAAATATACTGGAAGTAATTAAAGAAATTTAAGAAACTAATATACAGTATGAATGTTACGTAGATTAAAATTAAAATAAACAGATTTCTGAGTCCACTCTTCCCCAAACTCATACTGCAACGGGTGTTTCTCCTTCTTTAGATGGTTTCTTCAAAAACTTGTGCTCTGAGGGCAATTTTTTCTTCGCTTTTCGGCTTCCTTCAATATTCCATTGATCCCATACCCGAGTTTTTGGTGGTGGTGTTGCATCTCCAATTGGTGCAACTAATCCTGGTTTTCCATCATCAATAACCCCATCAACTAAACCATACTCCTTAGCTTCCCATGGATTCATAAAATTGTCTCGATCCGTGTCCACTTCAATCTGAATCAAATCAATTAAAGGGGTAAAAATTAACAGCAAATTAATGTCATATATTAGATAATGGGGATGCATTTCATATCTAACCTGCTCTTCAGGCTTCCCTGTAATTCTTGATAGTATCTTGTTGATCTTAATCTTGTGATATGCCATTTCTCTTATACGAATGCTCATATCAGTAGCCTACAATTAAATTTTATCATTTTCCAATAAAGCTTTTTGCTCAAAGCCATTAATACAAGAACTTATCATACATATTCTATGTGCATAGTAATCACAACAGACAACCCTTAGAGTTGTATACAACTATTGATGTCATGGGTTTAGAAATAAATATATATAATAAATGGTAAGTTTGGAATTAAATGATATGAAAAATATTAAAATAATAGTATAGGGAGTTGTAATGTGGTTGTATAAAAAATGTGAGTTGTCAACAAATCATTACTCTGCTTGCACATCTAATGTGCAAGCCAAAAGAAACAGGTTGCTAAAGCATCAAATGTCTAGTAAACAAAAGAAAATATGAGTATGATGTTTGGTTTATCCTTAAAAGAACTTGGAACAATGCACTAATCACAAAGTTTCATGTCTAGATGGTAAGTTTATAGTAATGGCTTCAGTCAGTAATGGCAAAGCATGTTTGGTGATTGAAATTTATTTGTAATAAACCACATGTCTCATATACTTGCAGAGTATACGAGAAGATAGTTTGTTATGAGCATAAACACAAATCAAATAATGTCAACTAATAAGTTTCACAGTTATATTTAAGCAACATATTTTGTGGAGTATATTGTTTTTAAAAACATAGGTTCTTTTACTCATATCAACTTGGAATTGAGTTAACATAGATAATTGCAGTAAAGGGAATTGCATTCCTTCCACATCCCACTCTTCTCTTACATGCTTGAAATCTAAATTAGCTTTACTTTTAACCTGATCATGTTGAGGAAAATGAGAATAATAATGAAAAACTTCAGACCTACTGCATATTGACAATCATCAAAGTCGACAAGAGGGTGATCTTACCTTTCCACCAGCAGTTCCAAGTGGCTGATGAATCATAACTCTTGAATTCGGCATACAATACCTCTTCCCTTTTGTACCAGAAGCAAGGATAAATGCACCCATGGACGCAGCAAGCCCAAGGCAAACAGTTGACACATCTGCCTTGCACAACTTCATGGCATCATAGATTCCCATCCCTGCATGAAATGATAAACAAAGAGCAATTAGCATACCACATACAAATTTCAGATTCATTAAACTTAACAAGACACAAACTTCACTGAGAGAAGTTTCCTTTCCTATCATAACAAATTCAATATATTCAATCTTTTATCTTCATAAACGAGATTCAAATTTGCATACATACAAATTAGCTCGTGAATCAGCATGGTCAATTTCTTGTTTTACCAGTAAAATACAGCAGGGTATAAAAAGACAATTTAGTGCTTTCTGAATTATCTTATACCTGCAGATATATAACAATGCTGCAGTCAATTCTCTCTAAGCTAAGTGTCTGTTTATGTTACCACAAGCAGGCAAAACACTAAACTGAGCTATTAAACACGATAGCTGCTGCCAGGGATTGAGAAATTTAACATCTAATTACAAATTTGGGCTTAAGAATCAAGTGCATCCGTTAGTCTCTATTGGATAAAACGTAAAAAATACATACCAGCAGTAACAGAACCACCAGGTGAATTTATAAATAACTTGATGTCTTTCTTTGAATCTTCAGCGTCCAAAAACAAAAGCTGACTAATGATAAAATCTGCAGTCATATCATCCACCTGATCAAACAAAGCAATTCACAAACACACCATCAAATACTGTCTCACTCTCTTCAGTTGCATTCACTTCTGTGCTTTATTTTATTTTTATTTTTATTTTCTTATACTGGGCACCCCAGTTCAGAATGAACTCACATTAACAAGTCAAAAAAAAATTCAAAATCCACAGAGCACCAAACAATATCTCAACAGCAATTTCACACTATCATGTCAAATTCACACTATCTCTCTCCTGTTTGTTCATACTTATGTTATTGTGAGCGTCCTTTGGAATGAACCCACATGAACAAGTTCAAAAATTTCCCTTAAAAACATAATCAGAGAGACAAAGGGTATTCATAACACGATGAAACAACAAAATCCACCCCAAATATTTTATACGTAGATAGAGAACCTGAGAACCCAAAAAGATAATTCTTTGGCGGAGAAGCATGTTGGTGGTATCGAGCTCTTCGATTCTGGGAAGCCACGCGGAAGAGGTGGTTGCAGACAAATCGTGTGGAGAAACGAGCCAGTTGGAGGACAAGGTTGGTCTGGAGGCGTTAACGATGAACAAAGGTTTGGTTCTTCTGGTTTTGGTTGAAGCTGTGGAAGTGGGAAATTGAGAGTGGAAAAGCGCATGCTTATGCTTCAACTTTGCGCTTAAGGGTATACATGACGTTGACGATAAACTCACCTCCATCTTCTTCTTCTTCTTCTTCTCTTCGCTCTTTCTCCCTCTTCTTTCTCTTTTGTGTTTGGTACATGTGGTGATGCCCCTTTCTTTTATGCTCATCAACGTAATTTGGGCCTAGATTTGGGCTCGTGTCTTCCTCTCCAGGCCCAAATATTGCAGATTTTTTTTTTCACTTTGCTTTGTATTTGAGAAATTAGTTTTTAAAATGCTTTTTTCAAAAACTATTTTCCACACTTTTTTTCCACACTTCTCATACTCGCATGTTCAAATTTAATATTTAAATTTTTATGAACTAAATTCTAACTCATGCATAAATTTTTACAGTTTTTTCTTATCATAAAAGTATTTAGCAAATTTAGAGTTTTTTTTTTTAAAGTGTAAAATAATTAACTCCCAAGGTATTAAATATCTTAATTACCTTTGATATTGAAGTGTACAATGAACATGAAATGAAATGTAAATTGTTTTATTTATTGAATTGGTTGATAACTATTCTATATCAATATATATAAAGAGGTTTTCTTATTATAACTGTTTTTGGTAAATATAAATTATTTTGGTTATTTTTTATTATTTTGTCATTTAAGCAGTTAACAAAACAGTTTTTTAGTTTTAAAAATTTAGTTTATTTATTATCATTTAATAGTTGCTAGGTGTGAATCAAGTTCTCCAAAGAGTGAAGAAATTGGTCCGTTGTTGTTTTAAATTAATTTTTTTTCAATTGCTATTATATAATTATAAATTTTCTATTTTATTTTTATTAATATTTTATTTTATTAATTTATTTTGATTATTTTTTATAATTTCAGTAGTTAACAAAATAGTTTTTTAGTAATTTATTTTATTTATTGTCACTTAACAATTGCTATACGTGGATCACGTTAAGAAAGTGGAGAAATTGATAAGCTGCTTTTTAAACTATTTTTTTTAATTACATTGATTATCTTATTATATTTTCTTTTTATTATATATTCATATGTATTAAAATATAATATAAATTTATATTATTAATATAAGTATGTGAATAATAACTTCTTTATTTAAATTTCAATATTAAACATAAATATATATAAAAAATACGGATGAACGCCTGTTTTTTCGTTAATTTTCATAGTTTATTTTAGTGATTTTTTAGACCTATTCATAGAATTAAATCCATTTTAAAATTGTAAACTTTTTTATGTGAATGATAAAATGAATAGTTTTAACCAAAGTAACTTAGATAGGGTCAGATGAATTATTTCATTTGGTTAAATAAATTACATTTTTTTAGCGATTAAATAAATTATTTGTTGTTTGGTTAGTGTTTTTTTTTCATTATAATTGATAAATAGGTCAAGGCACTGATAAAAAAAGAGTTGAAGGTAACACGAAAGAAAATGTTGTTGACAGTGTTCAAAGAATCAAAACGAAAAGGAGAGAAAAGTAGCAGCAACACATTTCTTATCTGTGAATCGTGATTGGTTTCATGGCTCTTTCCCTTTCTCACCACCTTCTTCTCCATGGAAACAAAATGCCTTTTACTCTGCAATCTCAATGCATGATTTCATCAAACCCAAACATATTCACGTACCCATCTATTCGGTGTTGCTCAAGTTTGAACCAAAAAAACAGCATTAACCTCAGAACTTGCAAAAACTGCAAAACCCAATTCGACCCTTCTCTCAATCACCCTCTTGCTTGTCGATTTCACACTGCCCATTTTGGAGGTACCCACTTCGTTTCTCTAAGTTTAGGTTTTACTTTTGAAATTTATGATTTGAAATGAGAGAGAAATATTGTATAGAAATGCCCCCAAATTAATGTTGACAAATATGCTCCCAAATTTGAGATATTTATTCTCTTTGGTTTGAATCAAATTACAGAGGAAATGATGAAACTCTTAGCATGAAGATTTTTCTGTTTCTCACGAGAACTTGACTGTAATTTATCCATGAACTCAGTAGTTCGCTTTTGACATGAAATAACCCCTTTAACAGCTTTGGATGTCTTTAGACGACCTGGTGAAGGAATCCTCAATGTTGCACTGCAATAATTGACCCCAATTAGACAAATATAAACCCCAGTTACATGAACATAGCTACGAGATTGTAGTATTTCAATTTTGTGTCTATTTAAGCTTTTAAAATGTTCTTGATCGTGTCCTGATCGTTAGAATGTTTTATCAATCTTCAGAGTTAAATAATGCTAAACAGGAGATAAAACTTTTGCCATTTTTACTTCAAAAATTATAAAGGCATGTGATGATTATTCTAATGCATGTTACCTCGCAAAACCTTGAGCTGTCCACGAATGTGCCCTCTAATTCATTGCTACATGAATTATGAATGTTTGTGTACCCATAAATAAAGTATTTGTTCCTCCAAGATTTATTGATTCATTCAGAACCTCACATTTGATATGAAAAATAAGAGTTCTTTCAATGATGTCAAAGCATTTAATTAAACTCCTGGCAAAAATCTCGCATCATTGCTTGATGTTAATTAAGTGAAGATAAGGTGGTTTATTTCACTAAGTTTGTTTACCATAACAGCTTTTGTTTTCTCTTCTGAAATTCCCTGTCTTCATGGAGGTTTTGCTGATAAAGTATGGCCAAGTTATAAATATTATCTTTAATTCTTTACTTCAATGAAGGACTATGTAGTTATAAAAACCATTATCAAGAACTTGTTATATCTGATATTGTCTGGTGAAAACCAAATTCATTTCATTGAAAAAAGTTGAGATATTGATATACTAGAGACTTGAGAGGTATAGAAGGGCTTCCACTAAGTGCATTGTTACGGGACCTAACAGCTGACCTTTTCTAAAGCTATCACAATGCCTTTTCTTGTTCACTTTATCCTTAACTACTCTCTTTTCCTTGGGACTTGAAAGCTACGTCTCTGGAACTTGGTGGAAACATCTTTCATCCTCAGATTGGAGTAGGAGTATCACTATAAAATTTAAGTTAACTCAACTTATTAGTTGGAAGTTGGGACATGTAGCATTTGCCTATAAAAACCAACTCATTATCTTCATTTGAAGGGGGAGATTTCCTCTTTGTTTTTGAAATGGAATATAGATATGTGGCCTTTCTTACTCATTAGGTCCTGCTCACAAAGCATGTCATCATTCTGTGCTTTTCAGCATGTTGGTCTGAACCTTACTTGTGTTAGGTGTAAATCCAGTTTGTGATTTACCCCGATTTAAAGTAACTAACACACACACACACACAAATTTAATGCTGCAGGGAAGGAAGCTAGAAATCTTATTATCTTGTCTAGAGCCTATGCTGTATTTGCATCATATTAGTATTTTTGCCTGACAAAGCTCAAAGAACAATTCATCATATTCATGGGCATTGATGATGAAGCACTCCTGATTTTAGCACTCATACCTAGTTGATCCTATCATTTCCCTCTTAAAATAGTGTTTTCTGAAGCCAAAAGTTCTAGCCAAAACATGGGTAGATAGCCATGATATGAGTCTAAAATCTAAACAAAAGAAACTAAACTATTAACAAAGCTTAGATTAAAGAAGAATCTATTATGGGGGTTATGCAGTTAGAAGACTCATTTCTCATACAAGTATTTTAAGGAAAGGTTTAGCTAGTGAGTCTAAAGTGGAAGCAAATCTTGTGCATTTCAAATTTCAATATTAAGTTTTTCTTTTGCATCATTGTTTGGATTTAAGTTGGCTTTAATTCACATCTCTTGCATCTTCCTCTACCACAGGAGAAACTAAGAGAAAGTTTGAGAGTGTGTATGAAGGGGGCACCATGAATACTCCTGACTCTGGCAAAGTTTTTCAGTACTGGCATTGCTGTGGGTCTGAAGATCCATTTGATCCTGGTTGCACATCTTCTCCTCATACCTCTTATGATGATTGATGTAGATGTCATTCATCATCATCCATGAATCAAGTCCACTTCTTCCATTTATTTTTCTTGTAGCTATATATAGTTTCTAAACTCTTGTATAAATTTTAGATTCCTTGAAAAATTTGGGAAAATTTAAATGTTGCTCAGATGCAAAACACAAAGTATGTGACCACCATGTAATCTGTCTCCCAGAAGGGTATAATTTTCTTGTGATGATGTTGTTGTTCTCTAGGAAGACTTAAAATTGATCACGTTGGAGTCCATTCAACTGTGACTATTAGTAATTAGAGGAGGAGGAGACGGAAAGAAAAAATAAGCTTGAGAAAAAAAAATAAAAATTAACTTGATATTATGGGTAAAGGTGACCATGGGAAGAGGTTTCTAAAAATTAAGTTCATTTTAATTTAAAAAATATATTTATCAGCATTTTCTTCTTTCTTTTCTCTTAGTGTTAGAAATTTATTCAAATATAACAAACCGTTTGTATATATAACTACTCAACTACAGTAACTTCTCCACCGTCACCACTGTCGCCACGGCCAACAGTGATTTATACTCCTCCTTCCATGTCGGTGAGTGAGCTTGTACGCTACTTCTCAACTATGAACATGGGGATGGGCCAAAGTGCTGCCGAGGCAGGCTCCTCTGATGATGATAAGGTTTCCTCGAAGTGCTGTCGCGTCAGTGATACATGTCCTACAAGTGTCATACGAGTGTCGGCGGTGTCCGATACGAGTATCCAACACGTAAAGTGTCCGAACTTATACCATGTTTTGAGAAATGTTTAGTAATTCAATATGAAAAGTAAAACATTTAAATTAATAAAAAATAATTATTACTTTGTGACAAACGTAGAAAGGAGAAAAGGACAAGGAAAAGTGAGGGAAAGGATTTGACCAATAAAACATTTGGACAAGCATCTATTTAAAAAACTTGATATTCCAATGCAATGTTCATCTTTGGTAAGCAATGTCAAGATTCATATACTTTTTGTGATCAGTATTTTGTTTGATTTGCACTGCTAACAGTATACCTTCCGTGTGTACCTGGAAGTTCTTTTCTTCTCTTATTGCTGCACCTCAAGCAAACCAAAGAAATTTAGAAAGAGAAGAAAATAGTCTACCCGTAATTATAAACTGCATGTAAAGATGATGAAATTGATTCATATTGTGCTTCTAATTTCTAAAGACAAATGTTTTGAAAGGATTCTTATTCATCGATTAGTCATTTTCTTTGCACTTACATCAACCCTATTAAATCCTCAAAACATCCTTGAAAGGGTTCTTAATCATCGACTAATATTTTTATTTTTTTTTCTCTCAAATCCTTACAAATCAACTCCATTAAATTCTTAGACATCTCTTCTCCAATCCAATACTAATCTTCCTTTGAACTTCTTATTGAGATCAAAAGGAGGTTGTAAGAGACAACTAATTGACATGATCTAGATGGATGAGCATATTATCATGTCATCATCTCCTAATAGATTGGTGGAATGTAGAATATGCCACAGTGAGGATGAAGATTCAAACATGGACACACCCTGTTCTTGCTGTGGCACATTGAAGGTAGGATCACCTTGCTCATTGCCTTTGCAGATGTTAGTCTCTCTATTGGGTTCACTTAACATAAACTTTGAAACTAAAATAATTATTACTAAACATATTTGGTTGAAGGTTGTTCTACATATTTATATGTGCAAATGTTTGGAATGTTTTTAATTATCTGAGTTTTTGGCACCTTTTCTTTTGATCATTGTAGTATGCACACCAAAAATGTGTTCAAAGATGGTGCAATGAGAAAGGAGATACTACATGTGAAATTTGCCAACAGGTTTGTTCTAAGATATTATCTTATTCACACATTGGTGTTCTCATAATTTGTTCATACTTTATGAGAAAGTGTTTGAGATTTTTCCCACTTTGATAACTGCAGCAACTCAAACCTGGCTATACTGTGCCTCCACTATTACACTATGCTTCTCCAATAAATTTTAGGTACATGTGAAATAGTCATTGAATTCATAGCCTTAATTCATATATATTTCTTGTTTCTGTGATGAAATGATGATATATAGAAGATTGTTGTCAGAGGGAACTGGGAGATTTCAAGAAGGGATGAGTTCACAGCAATGTTTAGTGCTAATCATGAATTCCTAGACCTAGACTTTGAATATTCATCAGCCCCCTCTACAAGAAGCCTCATATTTTGCCGCATTGTTACCATTATTGTAATTTTCCTTTCTCTCCCTAAACATGTATGTTTTGCATTAAAAAAATGATAAAAGTTTGATGAGGTGAAAAATTATTATCAGTGAGTTTCGCTAATCAAATCAATACTTGTCTTAATTATTGCGAAAAAATAATAAATATTTGTCTTAATTATCGTAGAAAAATTAGATTTAGATAATTCATATTTTTTTTAAAGAAAATACATGTGCTGATAAGTGGTTAATTTAGAACTTATTTATATATATTCATTTCATTGGTATAATAGGTTTCCATATGATATGTTCTTAGAATTCTTTATAAATAGGTATAGTCTACTTAAGTACCGTTTTTGTTAACATATGAGTTTTAAGTCTCTCATTTTTTTATTTTTTTTAATAATATTTGTTTCATGTGATGACATGATTGTTGTTACTTGAAATGTTAACATAATTAAGATATCAAGCTATATAATAATGTCTAACATGAAAACTTTTATAAAAAAAGTAAAAAATATTATCCGTGTGATATTATGATATAGAGATTGGTTGATCGATCATATAATAACTTTTTTGTAACTTAGAGATGCAATGATTTCAAATGGATTTATATATGAAGATTGTGACACTAACAACTCTAATTTATGCAAGTCATTAAAGCAAATGACTGGAACTTGCTGTTCTAGAGTCTTGTGCTATCCCTTGCTATAAATTCTTAGAATAAGGTTGTTTCCATTTCTATTGCAGTTTATTGGACTTCTTGTTTTACGCCATACACTTCCAATCATATTTATACTCAGAGGAGCAAGAGCATATTCATTCACAGTGTTTATGGTAAGAGAACATAGAAATATGTATATATAATACAAAAATTGACTATTTTGACAGTTAGTCTAAGAGAAATAACTTTGTTCAATGCTTTGCAGTCAGTAGTTTTGAGAAACATTGGAATGATTGTACCATTTTATATAATGGTTAAAGCTATTATTTCAATCCAACAGTTTCAATACCAGGTTAGCAGCAAACTCAATGTTTTTGTTCATCATCATTTTCACAAGTTAGATGTGACATCCAAAGTACATAGTTTTTTTTCTTCTTCTTCTTTTGTATAGGGTCATCAGCAAGCACACCAGGAAAATGAAATAGGACATCCTCAGTTGCGTGTCATTCATATAAGTGAATCAGTGGTAAACTCCAGAGTGGAGTAATGATTATCTTTAATGTCAAATTAAGGGCCAAAACAGAACAAATTGAAGAGAAATTTGATGTAATTACTCCTCTGAAAGTGCCATTAGTGTAATCAGATGTTGTTGTATATACAATATATAAGATCAGAAGATTGTCATTTCATTTCACAACCAATTGCTTCTAGCAAAATAAAATGAGTCCAATTTCAGTACAGTATTCATGTTTTACTTTTTTTTCATCAACTACTCATTACAATTGATTTAGGATAAGTTTGTTAGACACTGAAAAAGAAGAAATTTTGAAATAAAATAATTAAGCCATTTGTTTATTAAAAAAAAAAATAGTAATAGTGATTTCAGGATAAGAAACAATCCTAACATGAGATATCAAAAAGTATATGACAGTGCATTTGGTTTCCTGTCTAAGTACCATCAATGTGAATCAATCTTAAAGTTATTCTCAAAAACATTATGTCAAGAATGCATGATATAAATTTGATTTTGTACAGGGTTTCAAACATGCACTCAAAGTGAAAGCCTGTTTAAAAAATAAATAATTTATTTCCTTAATTCATATTTTCTTTTCTCTAACGAAATAATTTGGTTCAAAATTAAAATTCAAGAATCAAACTAAATTAGTTATTTACTTAAAGATAATATTATAGATTATTATACAAAAATTGAAATTATAAACAATATAATAACTATAAAAAATTTATCGGTCAACAATTTTTTATTATAAAAAATATTATATATTTAAAACAAATGCTCAACCATTTTATAATAACATTTTTTTTCAGACAAAAAATCAATAAAAAAAAAGTTCTGTGCAGTAACCATTTAAAAACCTAGATCTATTTTGCTTCTAAATTTCAAGTTGCTAAGAATGAAATCCGTAAAACCTAAATTTAAATCAAAGCCTTCTCATTACCGCAAACGCTAAATTAGTCGTATACAAATACTTTTTTATATTAAATTAAAGGCCACACAAAAACTTGAACTGAACAAAGTTGAGTTTGGACAATAAAAGAGTATATTCGGTAAAATTTGAATGCCCAGAAAATTAAGGGCGAAATTCAACCCTTCTTTGAAGTGTAAGGACAGAACAGCTGGAGCAAAAAACAACACTATGAAAGTCTTACGATCATAATTTTACGAGACCAAAAACAAAAGGCAAACGTCACATTGACTAGTTTTGAAACCAGAAGTTTTATTGAAAATAAAAGACGCAAAGCAACAGAAGTAACAAACTTCAGGGACGGTATCACTCTTCATCCGATTCTGATTCTGCATTCAGAAGCCATTCAATGAAGGGCTGAGCATTCTTCCAAATCTGAGAGTTCTTGTTATCGCCCTTCAGCCCCTTTTGATACCACTGCACTATGTGCTCTTCCTCCAACACATCAGCGTCGTAGAGTGCCTTCAGAACAAGGGCAACTTCCTTCAACGCATTGGAAGTAGACTTGCAAGAAAATTCCTCAATTGCACACAGCAGCAACAACTGCAACCCCTCTTCCTCGGCAACTGCAGCAGCAAGGTAGTTCTTCTTCTTAATTGCTTCTTTGGCAAACCCTTTCTCGATGCCTCCAAACAGGGCTTCATACAGAGCACTCATTTTCTCCTGAGCAGATGCAGGATGTGCTGCTAGATGGGACACCAACTCTTTTGCCTTAACACCTTTGTTCAAATTTGCTTTGACTTCTGCAACCAGAGTCCTGTAGGTCAAAGAGTTACCATTCTCAGAATTATCACTTACCTTAGTTCTGGCTTTCTCCTTCTTCTCTGGTTCATCTGTGGAGAGCATGACCATATCAGCTGTCACAGCACTCAACTGTTCCTGGATTCGTTGACGAGCAGCCTGCAGTGATGTATCGGTTTGCCATTGTATGTTGTCGTCATCCACATCTTCATTGTCATGAGCCTCATCCTTCTCATCAGCAAGACTGCGAGGAGGAGGAGATGCCCTGTCTTCATCAGAGCCATTTGCCTTTTTCCTTGAAGAGGTAGATTTTGGAGCGCCATCCTTAGAAGATGAAGTTCCTTTCTTCTTAATAACCTCTTTCTTCACTTTTTTCTGTTCCTCATCAGCCATTTCACCTTCCTTCAGTCTCTCTTTCTCAGCTCTCCTCATGGCCTTCTTGTCTTTGGATCCTTTCTTAACTTCTGGTGGGTTCTTAACGATGAAAGTAGTTAGCTTGTCTCTCATATCAACATCAGACACAAACCCACAAGCAGCACATTTCAGCTGGATCATCTGGTTCTTAGTAATTAAGATTTCAGTTTCAGGATTTCCACAACCATAACACTGGACATATTTCTTGATGAAGATCTCAAGAAGGCCAGCAAGT
>Ga0123342_1000261_pt1 | contig 76998 bp, 32 predicted proteins | sample Turbeawhitnodule_FD_89960 | JGI IMG/M metagenome (GOLD analysis project Ga0123342, IMG submission 89960) | Root nodule microbial communities of legume samples collected from Mexico - Turtle bean Mexico white nodule | ecosystem: Host-associated > Plants > Roots > Nodule | place: Mexico: Nepantla... | reverse complement strand
TTTCTTTTTCTTTTTTCCCCTTTTCTTCCCTTCTTTTTTTTTTTTTTGCTATTTTTTTCTCCCTTTTTTTTCTTTTCTTGTTTTTTTTTTTTTTTTTTTGCATTGAAACTTTCTGGATTCCCGTGGCTTCAAATCACTCTCCTTCAAAACCTTTGTGTTGGGTGCAATGGTGTTTGCTAACTTTCTTTCAATTTCTGTTTTCTATTATTTTTTTAAACATGCCCCAGGTTCTATTTTTCATAAAAGTTAGACTTTTATGTGAAATTTGGAATTGTAATATTTCCAGTCGATTGAACGGGTTACTGGGCAGCATCAGAAATCGGAATTTATCATTTTCGTTTTTCATTTGTTCACTTGAAGATTAAGGAAGGTATAAACCTGGTTAGACTTGTTTGAGGGGGCAAGTCCTTTTCAGAAGGTTCTTCCTCACCTATAATTTGCTTAGGTGTGTACTGAACTATGCAGCTTGCATATTCTTGGTGGTCTTCATTTTTCTCTAATCTGTTTTTCAGCTTTTTTTGCATTACTTTTTTTTTTCTTTCCTTCTCATGATTGAAATGAATCCGAAAGTTTGCATGATTTTTGCTTGATGAATTCATATAACAGAGTTATGCTTTATGTCATTGTTATTTCACTCTATTTGTGATTTCTGTGAGATTTGGTGTTTGTTTGGTTTGAAGTTGAGGAGAATTGATTTTGAACTGTTGAATATGATTGAAGTCATGCATAAGTTGATCTGAACCACGTATTTTCATTGGAAAGTTTGAGATTTTATGTCCACTCATTGTTAACTAAGTTTTTAATACATCTGTCAGGATTAGAGGGAAGAGACTAAAAATGGTAAAATCAACATATGAAAGATTTTCAAAGGATTTTGTAATGGGAGGAGTAGCAGCAATCATATCAAAGAGTGCTGCAGCACCAATCGAGAGAGTGAAGCTTTTATTGCAAAACCAAGGTGAAATGATTAAAAGAGGACAACTCAAAAAACCATACTTGGGCGTGTCTGATGGCTTTAAGAGGGTCTTCATGGAGGAGGGTTTGATTGCCTTTTGGAGAGGTCACCAGGCCAATGTTATCCGATATTTCCCCACACAGGTGAGTTATTCACTTTACTGGCATCCTGATTGCTGTTAAATAAAGATAAGCATCCCCACCCTCACCATTTATTTTTCTCTTTCTTTGAAGTTGTCACAACTGAGTTAAAGGGGCTATTGTTTGTTAACTTTTAGTGTTTTGTTTTCGCCTTTTACCGACACTTCCACTAATTGATAGCAGGGAAGAGATAAAGAAAACAAAAGAGTGAGCATGACCAGTTATCAGGGCTTCTGAGTGATGGGCATAAACTTAACCATTAAATATCTGGGTAATTATTGCTCATGATATTCTCCAAAACCTCAAACCAAATAATATGCTCAAATTCTTTTGTGCATTGATTTTGTATTCTCTGTCATGTAATGGACCTTAGGTATTCAAATCAGAGGGAACATCTGTTTACTTATTTCCCTTTCGTTCTTTTCTTTTAACTTTCTATATTCTCAAATAAATCAAAATATACCTCATCTTAGAGCCTTGGCTTATCTTATTTTCTATTGCATTATGCAACAATAACACTGCATCCACAATCAAATTCTTTGATATATGATGGCGTCCATTTTGTTCTGTTACGTTAACCTACAAGCTTGCTTGCTTTGTGCTTTTGCTGTCAAATTGTTAATGCATGTCAAATATTATTAACCGTGTCTTGGCTTTTTCATAAAATAATGCTCCACATATATGAAAAAAAGATACATCAATTCCTGGAATCATGTGTCTCAGATAATAGTTTTTATTATTAAAATAATATTTGAGCAAGCAGTTAATTGGTCTATAGGCTTTCAATTTTGCATTCAAAGGTTACTTCAAAAGCATTTTTGGGTATTCCAGAGAGAGAGACGGGTACACTAAGTGGTTTACTGGGAATGTGGCTTCAGGCAGTGCTGCAGGAGCAACAACTTCACTGCTACTGTATCATTTAGATTATGCACGTACACGATTGGGCACTGATGCAATCGAGTGCCGCAATACCAGTCAACGCCAGTTTAAAGGAATAATTGATGTATACAGGAAGACCTTATCAAGTGATGGAATTGCTGGATTGTACAGGGGATTTGGCATTTCAATATGGGGAATTGCCATGTATCGAGGGATGTACTTTGGGATCTATGACACCATGAAGCCTATTGTTTTAGTTGGGCCATTTGAGGTAAGCAACTAACCATTTACACTTCAGTAATGGGAAAACATAGTTGATACTTGATGCTTTTAACTGAGATTTTTTGCCCTCTATTGCTATGGGGCTGGTGATTTCTTTAATCTGTTCCACAGTGGTATGTGTGCCAAATATTCAAGTTCACGTAGATTCTACAGATTTACATTGATAGTTGAATCCTTGATTCTGAACGTTCATTTTCAAGACGTAAGTCAAATAGCTATTTTGGAAATAGAATGCCAAGTTTCCTTGCAGTGCACTTATCGTAGATGCATCTCTTTACTGTATAACACTTTGATGAATTTAGACAATTGGTTATGTTCTTTTATACCCAGGCTTTCCAATGTGAGTCTCTTGGTTTATTTTCTGCAGGGAAACTTTCTTGCTAGTTTCTTCTTAGGGTGGAGCATCACAGCTTTTTCAGGGGTTTGTGCATACCCTTTTGATACATTGCGCCGGAGAATGATGCTTACCTCTGGACATCCAAACAAGTACCGTAACGCAATACATGCATTTCGTGATATTGTTGGACAAGAGGGTTTCTTAGCTTTATTTCGAGGAGTTACAGCAAACATGCTTCTTGGTATGGCAGGAGCTGGGGTGCTTGCTGGATTTGATCAGCTGAATAGCATCTCATCTAGACATAGTCAAAATAACGAGACAAATCAAAGAGTTTTGAAATGAATGGCGGATTTGTAAGGGAGAAAAGCATAACATAGAAAAGGAAAATTCATGATCTAGAATGAATATTATGCCTGTTTATTTCCAAGGTTTGATCTGAAGGATCATAACACAATAAACAAACTTTTGGACATGATAGCTGCGGTATTTATTCTATAAAATTTATAAACTAATCTATAGTTCATAAGTAATCACCGTTATCATGTCCAAAAGTCATGTGGTTTTTTAAAGGGAGTATTGCATTTTGGGACCTTAAAAGTCATATTTACCTTATAGAATGAATACTGTGGCTTTGCATTTTAAAAGTTTGGTCTGAAGGACCATAAATAGAGAAACTTTTGGACATGGTGGCCAAAGGCATTTGTTCTATGAACCGAACCATGGTTCAATCTTTGAACAAGGTAAACTTGATTTTTAGGTCCTTAAAAATAAATTCTCCCTTTTTAGTGGTGAAATTTATATTTGATATATTTTACTGCCTTACTGTAAATGTAAACCTCCCATTTTTTAAAATAATTTAGCTTGGGGTCTGATTAGTTCAAGCATAGCGAAATGCTATTTGGTAACCTTTCAAGACTGCAAGAAACAGTCAACCCACCTGTTTGTTTATAAAGAATGGTGTGTGTATATAGAATGCATATTTTACATCGCCCACTTCAAATATTTGTATTAACATGATCACGCAGATTTATCTCTGGAAATTGCCTAGAGTCCAAGATCTATTCATATAAGATGCATATCTCATGAGAATTGAGGTTTTATGCATCACAGTGATAAACCTTTCCAAACATTAACTGTTATTACTTATAAAAAAAATATTTTTATGATTTACGTAATGTATTTATTCCAATTAGATTGGTTTATGAATATTCCATCGGCAAGCATCTTTCCTTACTTGCACGCTTGCACTATATATCATGATGAGATGCTGCTGTATTGAAAATATTATGAGATTTTAACGAGGTGATTCTTGTATTTCGATATTAAAAATAAGAAAGAAAACACCAACCACAACCTTCTAAAAGCCGAAAAACTGAACATAGATTCAATACTGCTTGTAAAATTCGAAGAGTCAAGCTTGTCGAACATCCTCAGCTCTCAGCACCCTCATTTTCTTCTCCAGAATCATCATCTTCATCAGCAGATGCATCCTGGTACTGTTGATACTCTGCAACAAGATCATTCATGTTACTCTCTGCTTCGGTAAACTCCATCTCATCCATTCCTTCTCCAGTGTACCAGTGCAAGAAGGCTTTCCTTCTGAACATGGCTGTGAACTGCTCACTCACTCTCCTGAACATCTCCTGAATGGATGTTGAGTTACCTACAAAAGTCGAAGCCATAGAAAGGCCTTTGGGAGGAATGTCACAAACACTAGACTTCACATTGTTGGGAATCCACTCAACAAAGTAGGAAGAGTTCTTATTTTGTACGCTCAACATCTGTTCATCTACCTCTTTTGTGCTCATCTTGCCCCTGAAAACCGCTGAGGCAGTCAAGTAACGACCGTGGCGCGGATCAGCTGCACACATCATGTTCTTGGCATCCCACATTTGCTGTGTCAGTTCTGGGACAGTCAATGCACGGTAGTTCTGTGATCCTCGAGATGTCAGAGGAGCAAAACCCACCATGAAGAAGTGAAGTCGTGGAAATGGGATCAAGTTCACTGCTAACTTTCTTAGGTCTGAGTTGAGCTGACCCGGAAATCTTAAGCAACAAGTAACTCCACTCATTGTTGCTGATATCAAATGATTCAAGTCTCCAACTGCAAAAAGTAAATTGAGGAAACGGTTACTAAGTAAAAAGAAGAACTTCTTTAGCATAGGTGCTCATTAGTTCTACTGCAGTGATGCTTACAGCTTGGCGTAGAGAGCTTGAGGGTCCTAAAGCAGATGTCATATAGTGCTTCATTGTCAAGGACCATACATTCATCAGCATTCTCCACCAACTGGTGAACAGAAAGTGTAGCATTATAAGGCTCAACAACCGTGTCTGACACTTTTGGAGATGGAAACACAGAGAATGTAAGCATCATTCGATCAGGGTATTCCTCTCTTATCTTCGAAATCAGCAGAGTTCCCATCCCAGAACCTGTTCCCCCTCCCAAGGAGTGACACACTTGAAATCCTGGATTCAAAACCAAAACCATAAAATATATAAATGTCTCATATTTTAATGAAACAGTTTATCATGATGTTTGGTTACTTTTTTACCTTGCAGGCAGTCACAATTCTCAACCTCCTTCCTTACAACATCAAGGACTGAGTCAATAAGCTCAGCACCCTCAGTGTAGTGGCCCTTTGCGAAGTTGTTTCCGGCACCAGACTGGCCGAAAACAAAGTTGTCCGGGCGGAATATCTGGCCATAAAGGCCGGTGCGGGCAGCATCCATGGTGCCAGGCTCAAGGTCCATAAGCACTGCCCTTGGCACATAACGTCCATTGCTGCCCTCATTGTAATAAACGTTCACTCTTTCAAGCTGAAGTTCTGTGTTGCCTACGTACTGTCCTGTAGGGTCAATCCCATGCTCATCACACACCACTTCCCAGAACTTTGTTCCTATTTGGTTCCCGCATTGCCCCCCCTGAATGTGAAGAATCTCACGCATTTTCTAGCTTGGCTTAGAAGGCAATATTAACTCTTTGGACTTGGAATGAATAAGCAAAGAGGTTACATTTATAGTGAAATGAAAATGAACCTGATTACATCATTGCCCTTTGAAAATAAGCATGAAGTGAAGGTTAGGTTGGAGTTGGATGAATGGTGGAATGCCATTTGTAAGATGCTACTTGCAACCTCGCCGGCTTCACAAGAGGGTTTCTATGTTTACTGCTCAACTTGGTTTTTTTATTATATCACTGTCATAAGCAAATATCAGAAGATAGTTAAAACAGAGTTTTTGGTTTTCTTAATATAACATCACCATCCATTTTTACAATACAAAGGACTGGCCCATCTAGGAGACCTAAATGACTTATTTATTGTCTTTTACAGTGGAAAGTGACTGCATCTGAAAGAGAGTGGGGATGAGAGAGTTTCACACACCATAACCATAATCTGCTGAGGCCGGCAACTTCTGATCAACCATCATCATCTACTAACTATTCCACCTTTCTTGCAATAAATGTTGCTACACCTTATCTAGAAATAAAACCAATAAAATATTATTTGGTTGCACAATTTCCTTTGCTTCTTGATTATATGCACAGAAGCTTTAATTTGTTCAAATATTTCATCTTATTTGCTGTTGCTTATGTGCACAAAAACTTAATTTTGAAAAATTAGTGGATGAAATGTCTAATTAAAATTTACAGGAATCAAATTTACACTTTTCCAAATGTATAAAGATGAAAAGTGAATTTAAACTTATTTTTTTCCCAAAATTGCATATTTATAAAAAATAGAGATGAATTTAAGCCTATTAAAGATAAGTATAAAAGATAAAAACATGTTCATTATTTTTAAAAATTAATGAAAATATATTATCATAAAAAGCTTAATGAAATATCAGATAAACATGTATGTGTAATAATAAAACCATTTATTTCTAAATAAGTAAATATAAAGGTAAAGTGTAAGAATATTAATATTTTAACACGATTATTAAACATTATAATTATTGATTACTTTGAAATCATTTTTGAAAATAAAATATTTACCACTTCTGAAGAGTTACTAAAATTAACTCAAAAATCATAAGTGAGACTTACTAAAGAACAAAAGAAACTCGTTTAATTTTATATATTTTAATAAAGTTTAACTGACTTTTTAAATGACAGTCAAAATTAATGCAGCGAAAAGGTTAAAATTTACTAGACAAAAATGTTTGCAATTCCTTCTATATACACTAGAAATATGACTTTGTCTACAAATCACCAAATACAAGTAAGGAAAAGAGAGAGATGCAAAGCAGTTATGCATAATGTAGGGACTTTTTGAGAAAATAGCTGCCATCCCACATTCCTTCACAAAGGCATGAAAGTATGCATGTGAACATACTTCATAAAGTTGTTTTGTGCATCATATAGTTGCCTTATGTGGAAGGGTACTTGACAGTTAGACCTTGTTGGCATCTCTCATGAACTGCATCTTGGATCAAAATGTTGGTTTATTTCTTGATAGATATGCCATATAACCAACATTCCTCCACTCTCCAGTAGCAACTATTCACCATGCCCTCAACTAGAATACAAAAATGAAAACTCCCAGAGTACCAAGATTAAAGTATGACATCCACAGAAAATATAAGATTGCATATCTTTCCCTCTATCAAAACACTTTCCTGTGAACCACTATTGGCATGCAGGGTTTTCTTTGCTTTCCTATAATGATCTGCTTCAGCATATCTACCATTTCTTTCTAAGCCGGCTATTAGTACATTATATGTTCCTAACACAGGACAAAATCCTTTGCTGCACATGGTTTTGTAAATCTCAAGTGCCTTTCTAACTCTTTTAACAGAGAAGTAAACACTAATCAAAGCAGTATAGGTGGCAGTACACTTATGGTTATCAGGTAATAAATTGAAAATCTTCATCGCAGAAGTGTGCTTCCTAGCACAACCAAGCCTAAAGATCAAAAGTGAAGCCAGATAGATTCCAAGTGAATGCCCAGCTCTAGTCATTTCCTCAACAATGTACACCATCTTTGAAAACATATTTGATCTGGTCAACAAGCCCATTAAGGAGAGATATCCTGTTCTCGCAATACCTATTCCCATTGTAACACTGTACTTGAAAGCCAACAAAGCACCTTCAGGTCGGCAATGACTACAATTTACCTCAATAATGGTTGAGACAACCGTATGATCTAAAGATAGTTTCTTTTGCATCATCCCTGTAAGCAAATGGTCAATAGCAACAACATTTCTATTTTTCAGTAGAACAAATAAAAGCTCTTTATCCATATTAGTAGGAGAATCTGCAGCAACTGTGATACTATCATTTTTGTTCTTCGTTATGCTACAGTCAATATAAAACTGAGGATTGACTTTCCTTAGAAGTGTATCACTCTCACCAGCAACTTTTAAAGCTTCCAATGCTTTAACAAAAACAGGGTATCGGAGAACAAGACGGTTTTCCTTCATGTACTGAAGGATATGTGTCATGAACTCAGTCCCACCAACTTTAGAACACCTCTCAATCAAAATATTGCATGCAGCTTTGTCAGGTTGTGCCCCAGCCTCTTGCATCTTTTCAAAAATCTCTAGGGCCTCTTCGCAGTTTCCTGCAATACAAAAATAACAAACAAAAGACAGTAACAGTCAGGAAAGTGGCAAGTAGAAGCACTTTGAAGCTTCAAAATGAAATTGTGCAGGATTACGTAAACTCAAGTAATATGTCTTTAACCGTATAGATGAAGCAACAAAAGTAAATACATCATTTAAATTCTTCATCAAGACTGAGATCATATGGTTCTGAGTAAGTCCTAAGGTGGACTCCATGATTGCAAATGTTAATATAATAGGCTACCGTAGACTTCTACAATGGTTACTTTAGAGGTCATATCTAAAAAGATTTGTATTTGGTAGGCAGTGAAAAAAATTTACTCATTAACTAATGACATACAATCAAATTATACATTTATATCATTTTTAACAATCATCATTCAATAACTAGCACATACAAGGACTGAATGCCCAGCTAGACCATACGACAAACATGTTCAAGGCACACTAACCAGACCCAATAAGATAGTCCATTAGAACAGTGTAAGTGTGGCAATTTGGAGGGACACCAGAGCTAATCATCTCCTTGTAAACACGAGTGGCCTCCTTCACTTTTTTATTATCAAACAGAATCTTCATATAAGCCGTGTAAGAAACAACAGTGGGGTAACACCCTTTGGATTTCATTTCTTCCCACACTTGCATAGCCTCATCCACGTTCCCAGAACTGGAAAGCCAATGCATCATGGAAGTGTAGGTAACAGAATCAACCTTGATCCCCTTCTCCTGCATTGTCTGGAAAACGTGCTTCATGGAAGATACTCTCCCCGCTTCCCCGAAAATATCAAGCATGGTGGTGTAAGTGTATTGGTCGTGCTTGAACCCTCTGAGCCCAGAGGCCCAGTTGAAGAACAACCACGCTTTCTCCATTGGAGGGTGTGACTTCAAAACCCGGTTCACCGTGTATGAGTCCCACTTCAAAGGGAGATTGTTGAGCTCTGATTCAGCTGTTTCCCAGGTTGAGTACTTTAGCGTGTTGTAAATTTTTCCAATCACGTTCCTCGTATACACTCTGGGTTCATCCTTCTTCTTTTCTTTCAATTTCAATTTCAAATTTTTGTGTTTCTTCATGTTGGTGTTGTTGTCTCTGCTAAATGGAACAATGGGTTTGTTTTTTTGTTTGCTTTGAGGTTGATGTTGATTAAGGAAATGCACCGCTTTGGCTTTGGTTTTGGTAGAAGGAGAAGGAACAAGGTTTCTGAGAAATCCATGAAGCTTGGGGATGCTGGTGCTACACTTCAGTAACATAGCAAAACACTGATACCATGCCCATCATTAACCATTCTATATTCCATGCACTATTAGTGGGCTGGCCCAATAATTGCAAGGTTAACAGAAAGAGTGGACAAATTTCTTTTCGAACCCCCATAATTTCTTTCTACGCCTCATAAAGATCAAAATTCCTGCTTTGCCCTGAAAAAGCGATTTCTGATTGTGTAATCCATTTTTTTTTTACAAGAAAAAACATTGTGGATTTTGAAAGTTACTTTTTGCGTGAAAAAAAATTATAAATTGCCCAATCTAGAAATCTATTTTAACTTTCATATTAAACGATCTGAAAGCTTTTTTTAGACTTTCAAAATTTGTAACCCAAAATTCATTTTTATTGTAAAAACTTTTGAATTATGTAATTCAAGAGTACTTTTTATTATACAATCTGAATTTTTTTTTATTTTTTTATTTTTGAATTGTGTAATCCGAAAGTAACTTTAAGATTTCACAATTCAAATGTTTTTTTTTATGAAAAATATGTCTTTTAGATTGCAAAATCTAAAAATGTCTTTCGAATTACATAATTAAAAACATTTTTTTTCTTGAGTTCATCCATAACACAACAACACATAGTCAATGATGGTGTGACAACAAAGAAGTAACCACAATAAGGGAACGATACAATGACAATGAAAAGAGACGTCAACAAAAGATACAATTTAGTCTTTTAACCACGCTCTAGAGTCACATGGAAAATAAGGGTATAGACATAAGCAACTAAAGAATGAAAAAAAAAAAAAATTATGTATGTGATAAGGTATAGAAAAGACTCAAATACCTAAGACTACACCACACCAGAAAGATGCAAATATAAGAAAAATATCAACAAAAAATTGTATAGCACTTTCAATCTTGATTTTGAACAATGATTATTTATTCAAATATAAACGATGATTATTCAAGAACTTTTTCACACAACTCTCACTGTTAATCACAATTTTTTTTAATGAATACAAATATACATAGAGATAATTTTTTTAAATACTAATAATAATGAAAACAGATAACATAATAAAAATTGTAATACTTTTGTTCAAATTTCAATTCATTAATACAATTTTAAAATAAACAGATTTTCTTATTAATTTAATATAAAAGTTGCCCTCTTAATACTTAAAATAGCAATCACCATTATTACTTTTTAGTGTTTTAAGCAAAATTGACATGTTAATTAGTGTTTAAAAGTTAGTTAGAAACTTATGTTTAACAGTTAGTTAGAAAGTTATGTTTAAAAGTTGAAAGTTAAAAAGTTAATCATGTTTATATATATATATATATATATATATATATATAAATAATTTTTATGAGGGAAAAGCTATAACTGTTGACTCTGAACTGTGGTGGTTGCAGTGTGATTCCTTTTCATCATGGGAGATTGAGAGTTTACTATACTCTTGGGAAATACACAAATTCTCGAGTAAGAGTGAGACCAATGTCACCTCATTTTTTGTGAAAACAATAAATGCCAACGCGTGCACATATACACAATATGTGTACACAAACATTTTTCATTTTTTTTATTAATCACAACAATAATAACATCAAATCTTACTATAATTAAAAAATATTATTTTAAATACTTTCTCATAAATAAACTTTTTAAAAAAAATATATATAAGTTGTAGGATATTTATAAAAGCTATTACACTGATTCAGTTTTTTTTTCATCATATTATCCAAAACCTCTATTGTTGTTTAAATACAAAAATGGATTAATACAATGTAAACTTAAAAAAAATTAAGATTATTTATAATAGGTTAAGGTTTGGTTTTTGAATTTCTTTAAATGTACCATCAGTGAATTTCTATTTATGTTCTCTAAATGGTGTATAGAATTCCACGTATGTATGCATTTAATTTAAAGTTACTATTAGGGTGACGAAGTTGGTCGTTGATCTTTTTGTTGTATTTAGTTAGTAGTGTCGGGATAGACAGTAAGCGATTCTTTTGGGATTTGTTTGAGTATGGGGAAATGTACTTTTGTTTATCTTGCTCTGTATGAAGGTTGGTCTATCCCTTAAGTGAGTTTGTTTAATTTATTTATTTTTTATTGATAAAAAAATACAAATTTACATATCAATCAATAATGTTTGAGTTTAAGGATTTAGTTCAAATATTAAGTATATAGGTGTATTAAATATTAAAGTGTTTTCCTAGAATAAGAATAATGAAAAAGAACACAAACTTCATGAAACTAAAGACACGACATTAATGTGGTTTAGCTTTTGAAACCTGCCTAATTATGGAAGGTCATTTCTTGCTAAAGTTTATCTCCCTGCCCTAAAAAGGACTTGTTTTGTCTTTCAAGTTTCACCACTGAAACCTTCCCACACTTTTTTCAGATACAAGTACCAAAAAACTAATTTTAAATGACAAACACAAGCGCAGGATAAGCACATTGGAAGAACGTACATGGAGAAAAATAGTGGCCAACTGAAGCAAGAATATTCATGCACATCTTTAGAAACTTAACATGCATACTCCAAGACACTCTATGCAAATGATTCAGATTCACGGGTAACATATGATAGATACTATGATATATATTTAGAATGGAGAAGAGTATGAGGGGAAAAAGAGAAAAGGAAAAACACAAGATTACATTGAATAGGACTTGGCAAGTTGGGTTGATTGATGGTATGTTAGTTATGGAGTTTGTTTTATTATTGTTTAAACATGCTAAACGACGAAGAGGCCTTGGAGAAGAAAACATTCCCATACACAATGTTATGCAGCATTGACTAAATGAAAATGCAGGTGAAGGGTCTTAATAGAGAACAGTTTAGGGGGCCACCCTAGGAAGAGATGCATTGAGTAGGTGAGTGTGGTGGTGGTGCTTGTTTTGTTTTGTTTGGTTTGGTTTGGTTTGGTTTTCCCTAGCCAGCCAGAAATGACAAGTGATTAGGGCTTTTATTGGCAGTGCAGGAGTAGGGGAAATGCACAACATTACAGAATCACAGTAGAGAGTGGATAGTGGTGTAGTTTGCATGGTACTCTCATTACATATTTTGCATGCACATCTCATAAATAACAGACATACAAATAGTAGGGATTCAGAATTTGCAGGAAGTAGGCCCTCCACCCAACGAAAAGCTAGAAATAATTAATCAATTATAGGTTTGAAATTCCATATGAGCAACTCGAGAATTGAGTCATTCCTTCATTATGACCAAGGGATTATACCTAAGAGGCAAAAGGAGAGAGAAAACAGACGAAGCAGGCCACACACACAGAGCACATGGACACAATTGCTCCATCAATTTAATCCAATTAATTCATCTGGACCATGCAAAAAGATTCCAAATGGGTAACATAACATGCAGTAATTTTCCTTCTTTAATTGCTGCATCCACCAAACTCAAAGGTGCAACTATTTACAATAATACTTTCACAAGCTCTTCTAATATACAACAACTTGTGATTGATGATATGAACTAAGGTTATTTTCATTACTTTTCAACTATTTATCGTCTCTGGGGCATTTTAACTTTTAGGTACCTAGCCAACCTACTTGAACAAAGAAGATGTCATGCTCCCAAAAACACACAGCACCGTTTAAAAATGACTATTGGAAAAGGAAAATATAGACAGAATAGTGATAGATAGAAAGACATATGGTGAGATGAAAATGAAGATTGAGAGAGAGAGAGAGAAGAATTGAAGTCCGTACAGTGGATTGTGCAGGGAGGGAGAGAGAGAGAGAGTGTGGTGTGCATGGACAATGGACAGCATATTAGACAAAGAAAAGGTTAGGAGTAGCAGAGAGGGAGAGAGGGGCAGTTCGGATTGAGAAGTAGTGTGAAAGGCACGAGACGTGAAGGGAACAATAAATGAGAGGGGGAAAAGAGAAGGGGTGATGAGGCTCATGATAACCCTCATGATCGTCACGTCGTTTTTCATTTGCTACTCCCAAAAATCTCCCAGAATTCCACGCTTCCTCACTGACTCCCTTCTTTGCTTTTCTTTTTTGCCTTTGTCCTCTCTCACACCTTCTCTCTCTAAATAGCCTAGTCAACCTCATGTCCCCCTCACTTTGTCCCATATTAAACCAACAACTCCCTTTCTCATTCTCTCTCCCTCTCAGACACAAAATACTTCACACACTACTCTACTTTCAGCTTCAACTTCAACTAACTACTCACTTTCAACATGGGTACTTTCATAATACACTTCTTCCATACTATATCACACTATAGATCCAACAAACTCTTCTTAAGATAGACTTTATATGATTTTGATGTCATATTAAGAAGTGTACTTTAAGTCTAACTCAATCTCATACCTACGAAGTCAGGTTTACACTTACTTATATACCCTTTAATATCTAGTTGATATGGATGTCCAAGAATGCCCTTCCTCCTTCACCTCTTTATTACCATCCACCCATGCCATATATAAGCCTTCTCTACTTTTCATCTCAAGTAGCTAGCTCTTACCATTTTCTGGGCCACCTTCACATCACTCACTGCCTTGCATCCTCCCCACCCCTTTTTAGATTCTCAACTTTAACTCCCATTCTCCCATTCTCCCCCACTCCTCCATTTCAATTTCCACAACACAACCGAAGAGAACCCCACTTTTCCCCCCTACTTATTATTGCACTTCATTGATTCTAGATACTAAATATAGGTATACTACCTTCCTTCACCTATTTATAACCCCTTTCCATCCCCCACCACCCCAACACTGCCATAAACCCTAACTTTTCCTCATTAATAACTCAAGAACAACCCTGCAGCAATGTGGATGGTTGGTTACAACGAAGGTGGTGAGTTCAGCATGGCTGATTATGGACTCAATGGAAGAAAACTCAGACCTCTCATGCCAAGGCCAGTCACTTCTCCCAACAACACTCCAAACACAAACTCTCCATGCTTGAGCCGCATCCATCATGGCAACGACTTTTTTTCACAATATCACAATCTGGGTATGTTACTTTTTTTTACCAGCCTCTTTTTCTCTGCCTTCTCTGTTTCTCTGGCTGTGTTTGTTTGCATGCAGACATGGTGTGTGTATACACTTGTGTGTGAAGAATTTTTTTTTATTAGCATCAGTGGCCGATCAAGGCAAGAGAGAGTTCAATCCTCCACCCGTAGTGGTGAGTTCAAGGTGGAATCCAACTCCGGAGCAGCTAAGGGCATTGGAGGAATTGTACAGAAGAGGGACAAGAACACCGTCTGCCGAGCAAATCCAACAAATCACGGCACAGCTTCGAAGGTTTGGAAAAATTGAAGGGAAGAATGTTTTCTATTGGTTTCAGAATCACAAAGCGAGGGAAAGACAGAAACGCCGCCGTCAAATGGAGTCAGCGGCTGAGGGTCATCACACCCGTGACTTTGATGGTACTCTTGACAAGAAAGACTTAGGTAAAAACCAGACCACATAATTACCACCATGCTTGTTTCTTTGCATGAAAGAGACAAATAATGAGAGTGTGTTGATTTGTTTCCTTTTTATTTTCTCCAATTGAGTTTTGTTTTGTTTCTTTTTTTCTCTCATCCGGGTTGTTGCTTGAGATGTAAAGTTATATTCTTTTTTGTTTTTCTTTTTGTCTACAGGGGCAAGTAGGACAGTGTTTGAAGTGGAACAGACCAAGAACTGGGAATCCTCTACAAACTGCAGTACCCTTGCAAAGGTCTATTATTATTCTATATCCTCCTTTGTCTTTTCAACTTTGGATTTTGAGTACTTAATCAGCAAAAAGTTTAAGGGTATGATAAGGGTCCATTAAGCAGTGATTTAATTAATTATTGGCATATGATTACTAGAGAATGAAGTTGAATAGAAAGATATGCACTAGCCAGCTAGGTTTAGCTAGGGAAAGGACCCTAACAAAAGCTTTGTTTGTTGGGAAATGAAAAGGTCCTAAAAGCTGCATTCCTTCCTTTCTGTCGGGGCTGCTGTGATGAAACTTAGCTGGGCTTTTGGGGCTTGTGCTTATTCATGTCATTCAGGCCAGTAGCTTTTAGACACTCCATACAATATTCTATGGAATTGAGCACCATATTCATGGTGGAAAAGACAACTCTCACCCTACTTTAATTTGACTTCTCATAGACCATGCAACTTTATTTGAAAATACTACCAACTAGGAGTGCATGCCCATTTGAAATCTGTGCTCTCCAATAACTTTTTTCCTTTGCCCTTTGGCTTTTTACCACACATGTTGAGGTTTTCACCAGTTTGTTTCCATTGCATGCCTACATTTAAAATCTTCAGGAATCTGTTTCAATACAAAGGGCAGCAGCAAAAGCAGATTGTAGAACAGAAGGATGGCTCCAATTCGATGAAGAAGAGTTACACCACACACAGCACACAAGAAACTTAATGGAGAGGAATGCCACGTGGCACATGATGCAGTTATCTTGTCCTCCCCCTCCTTCGGTTTCACCCCACCTCATAAACACACCTCCTACCATCTCTACTTCTAGCATGGCCACCACACCCTCTGTCACAGCAAGAGTAATGGACCCAAAGCTCATTAAGACTCATGATCTCAGCTTCTTCATTTCACCTAACCGAGAAAACGGTATTATCCACTTAAGCAGTATCAACACCGATGATAATTCTGTGGAATCTCAAACACTTCAACTTTTCCCAATAAGGAACGGGGATGAAAGCAGTGACAACCTTAACCACCACAAAGAGACAGAGGTATCGGTCTCAGCAATGAATGCCCCCAGCCAGTTTTTTGAGTTCCTTCCATTGAAGAAGTGAAGTTATTAGAAAGGAAAAACTTGCCGTGTATGTAAAATCATGGGACTGCGTTTAGACATTGTATTTTGTTAGAAAATAGTACTACTTTTATTGTCATGGATGTTATGTATCAAGGAATTGGTGCTGTAATAGGACGCTAGTTTGAGTGAGGTATTTTGCCTTAAAATGCATTTTGACTATGTTGATTGAATCAAAAAATTACTTAAGTCCAAGGGTTTGTTGTTTATGGAACTTGATATGTATGTACACACGTTGTTGTTGTTGCTGCTTCTGCTTCTGATATGTATGGTGAGAGAAACAGGAAAAGGTGGTGGAAGAAGGAGTGAGGGACTTAAATAAAGAATGTATAAGGAATTTGATGTGAGGGTTTGATTAAAGACATGGTATCTGAAATGGGAATAAGATGTGACAGACTAGGATGTTGAAGTAACTATGAGCATGGGTTGGAGAATTACTTTTGTTCTTTTGTTGCATAGTTGGAAAACAATACTGTACATTACCATCAATGTTCTGATCGGGTGAACTCTGTAGTCCAATTTATTACAATAAAGAAATCACATCAATGCACCTAAAAGGAACAGAACATTTAAGGTAACAGTTCGTGAATTCAATTGAAACAAGTTTAAATTGTTTTGCTACCTAATTAAATAATCCTGATATAGTCAGACTAGAATTTTAGTTTTACGAAGAGAAGAGAATATCCACCTATCATGCTTCACCAACCAACACAATATATTCAATGCAACACATATAACTTCTTTGTCCATGTATGTATGACAAATTTTTATCTTTAAGAAGTGCTTCCTATCCTTTGTCCAAACATCTCCTAAGCCTACCCATCTAAGCTAATAAGTTAATTATATGAATACTACTATAAAAAATTAAATTTTTAATATAATTATATAAGAGAAAGAGCGAAAAAGTCCAAATAAATAAGTATCTAGAAGAGCAGTTCTGAGAGTTCTGATCATTGTGTATGGCTAAACCTGGAACATTTGGCTAGTTCCTTGAAGACACTGTGCATCTGTGAGGTAGGGTTTATTACATTAGGGCATATGATCAATCTTTCAAAAATCTTAAGGCCTAAGACTAGGACGTGTCACTCAAGAGGCGTCAAGCATCACCAGGGTAAAAGGATGGCCAAAATATTCCCTCTGCAGCCATTTAAGCCGTGAGTGGGGGACCATTATACAGTTTAAACAATATGCATGCATAACAACCCTCATAGTTTGAACCATACATATTTCCGTGTTTCCTTTACATCTAATTCACAAGACAACCTGGTATTTAGCTAGCTAGCATGCATGCTCATGGCTACAAAGTAAATCATACAATGTTTTTGTCTTCTTTTTCTTGAAGAGGGGAGTGAAATAGAAGGATTTTCTTTCATCAGTAATAAACAATTTACAAAGACATTAGACCCTAAATTCATTTACAAAGAAACAAGGACAACCTATTAATGTAACACAGACAATTTCTCAAAATACTAACCCTCTCAAAAAAATCAACTCCAACACCAAACCAGACTAACCGAATAAAGACATAATAGAGGATAAAAATCCAAGATTAGTTGGGAAGTGTGACGAATGAATAGGGAAATGCAGTGAGAGATATTAAAATATGTTGGAAGATGAATGCATGTATGGAGAGAGAAGAGAGATGGTTGGTTCGTGATCACGGGTGGTGCAATAGTTTGTGAAAAGGGGTGATTTTCAAGCTGTGGCTTACCTACCTACTTGGTCCTCTATTAGTCCCTACAGCATCTACTCCAAAGTTGCAGAAACTAAAATCCAAGCCCTTCACAGATCGGTCGCTTTAGAACCAAACTGAACCAACAACACGGACTAAGGGCCATACATTTTCTTCTCTTTTCTTACTACATCTGTTTCATTTCTCACTTCCTTCTTTCTTACGCATGGAACTCAAGTGGATATTCACTGCACTTCTATATGCATCACAGTTCATAAATCAAAGACAAAAGCTACACAAGTAACATCATTTTGATTTAAATTTTCATAATGAAAACTGTATTTCAAGGACTTGGATTTGGGGTATCTGAAAAATGTTCAAAATAATGCATTTCACTCTCATTTGGATTTTGTAAGTTGAAGCTCATGTGCTGCAAAGTTTTGTGATTACTTGGGTTCTTAAATCCAGAATAAGCATGCTGTTTTGTTTTGTTTGGTAGGGTTGGACAGTGTATTACATGTGTTAAAGCATTAAGCATATACTTTCTGAGAGGAGAAAAACTGATTTACAAATCAGTGCATATATGTACATGTTCAACTACATTTTCTGAGAGTGTAATTAAACCAAATAAGCTATTTAGTAACTTAGGAAACTTAACCTAATGTTCCTAAATATCACTTTAGAAACTAGGTAGACAATAATAATAAAAGTGCAGAAATTCACATGTCAAGGGTAAAACCAGGCTGGTTTCAGAACCTGTATTTAAGGTAACACAATAAATAAAAAAATAAAATTTTATAATTTTAAAAAAAATCAAGATAATGAGTATGAAATAGTTATTAAATTTATTAGGAGTTTGAACTTATTATTTATCCAATGCATGCAGATGGTTAAGCCACATCTCAAATTTTAGCATAACGTGTCTTTTATATAAAACAAAATTGGACCGCAACTCATGACACTAGAAATTTGAAAAAAAAAATTGCCATGTCAATGTCAAAACTACCTGTGGTAACTTTTTCAAAAGTAATTAAATAACTCAAATAAATAAAGTACAAAAATAAATTCCATGGCTACTTTCACTCAAAATTAATTCAAAACTTATTTATATTTTCAATCCTTAATTTCTGTTGTAAAATGGTTTTAGTCTATGAAATTTAAAGTGAGATGAGTTTTCATCACTCCAAACATATAAACAAATTAATTCTTGGTTTTTAAAAATACAATTCTATTTTCTCCAATTTAGTGTTAAAGGATTGAAAATAAATTTGAAATTTAGTTCATTATTATAATATTCACATTTTTAATTAAAAATAAAATTATATATTTGTTTAAAATTTGTTGTTAAAACTATATTCACTCCATATTTTAAAGGTTAGATAGATAATAAATTATAATTATTTAAATAAACTTAAATGTTACATAAAACAAAGAAAGTTATATAGTTTAATATATTTTAAATACAAATAGATAAACAAATGAAAATATAAATTATACTAATTTTTTTCAATATGAGGTTAAATCTTATGTTAGTAACCTTTTTAGACAGTTTTTGAGTTATACTTATGTTAGGTTTGTTTCAACTGATGTACTACAGATGAGGGATGAATATAAATGTTGATTTAGTAAATATGCACTGAAATGGAAGAAAAAAAATTATTACACAACATAATTTCACTCAAGAAGTGTTAAGAAAGAAATAAAAAGACACCAAAGCGAGTTTAAGAATACTACTTAAAGTGTCTTTATAATGATCGAATCCACACATGTAACTATTATCGAGATAATATAATAGTGTTTAATGGAAAAATAAAATGTAATACTCTATTTATTTGGTTATCTATTTATTAGTTTATTGTATTTTATTATTTGGATTTACTTATTTATTTTAAATGCAATTTTCATGAAAATTTATTAATTTTAAAAGTTATTTATTTAACAGTTTTCTCAAAAAGATGTCACGTGGAGGGGCAAATACATGCTAGACATTATTTATTAAAAAATACCTCAGAATGTTATAATTCAAATTTAATGAACAATTGAGAAGAAAATTAAGGAAAAATTATATCTTAAAAATTGTCATCACTTCACTGATAATAAGAGATAATATTTTTAAAAACAATATGCAAAACAAGCTGGGCCATTTAGCGCAACCCAAAACAAGCTGGGCCATTCTTCAAGGAATTTCATTGTGTTAATCATTTGGGAATTTCTTTCTGCACCCCCTACATTCATTTAAATACCAAAAATACCCTTTCACAGTTTGGTGATTTCAGAACAGTATTCCATAAATAAAAAGTGTTCCCTAAATAAGATTTCGTAAGCAAAGACTCATGATAAAAAAATCTGAAAAAAGACAAAAAATAATTCAAAATATTTTTTAGAAAACACATTTTTTTTATTTTCAGATTGGTAAATCCAGAATTAACAAAATGTATTTTAAAAAATATATTTCAAAAATATTCTGAAAAAAGAGATTCATAAGTTATTTTTAAAAGGAGTAAAATAATCTTATAAAAGTGCAAGAAACCATTTGTCACAATACATAAAGGAACAGGAACAGTCTAATGATTTTTTATGGCCAAAGAAAAACCATGTTTAAACACCAAAATTTGTAAATAATAAAAACGCCAAGAAACAAAGCCTATTATTTTATTAAACTTGTTATTTTAACTTTTTTTTATTTGGAAAATGAAAATAATGGTTAGCCATTAATAAAGCATATAATAAATATGGTTGGGTAAAAGATATGATGATTCCCTGTCTAAAGTTTGTAAACGTTAGGTAACCGTTGGGAAAAAAAAGTTGTTTAAAGTTACATTTTTATACGAGCATGCGTAAGTTTTAGTTTGAAGTTGGGTAATATTAGCAAAGTAACTTTGAAAAATACTGCAGTAGAAGGTTTTAAAATTAAAATTAATTTTATTTAACAGAAATATTTGACTTTGTGGCCCAAAAGAGTAGCAGAAGAGGTTGTCCTTAAAATTAGTAGCTCAGGTGGGTTACATGTCGTTTAGCCTTCTGCACTCTCTAATTCTCCTTTAACCACACCTTCACTTCCCCTTAACCAACTTTGTAAAATCATCGTAGCCGTACACACACCGACAGTGGGATGGACGTGCATGCATGGGCGCGTCTCTTTCCTATTGGATTCGTAAGTTTCTGAGATTCTGTTTTCTACACAAAGATTCTATGCTACTCTTTTCTCACGCGCTCTGTCAAAATCCTAACTTCACCTACTTTATGCTCAACTATAAAATTGAAAAATAAATGCAATAATAGATCATTCAAATTCTGAGGATATCTATTTCTCAAGTTCCTTAAATATATTTTTAAAGTTCTATTTTGGCAAAAAATTCTAAAAATATCAACTAATCTATGATATTTAAAAAATAAATTCTTATAGAAAAAATATAACATTTTTGTAATTAATTTGAAAAAAAAAATTATTGAAAAAAAAACTTTGAAGGAGAACAAGTATATATAAAAACCTTAAACAAGTATAATACAGTGTATAATTAAAGTGAAGAAAGTATAATTATTTTTATTACACTATTGGTTATTATATGGAGAATATATGTTTGAAGGTGATGATCATGTTATGCTGTCACGTTCTCCAACAGTGACTGTTCCCAATTCCTCAACCTGCTCCAGTACTTCCTTGGAAATGAATATGAATAACCAATTAATGGAGTACTCATAAATTATTTATACAAAAAAAAAAAAGTGTACGTGACAAAGAAAGTTCAAATATAAACATAGTTAAAGTATCTTACACAAGTTTCCGATCCACCACAACCTTGCAAGGAGGAAACGGTCGTGTGTCAAAACCTGAGCCAAATCAGCTTGCAATTTTACTCTTTTTAAGTTATTCACGATGTTTTATCATTTAAAAATAATTTAACCAATTTTGATTTTTTTACCTGGGTTTTTTTTCTTGTTTTTATCAAAATAGTGATAAATTTGTGATAAGTCGTACCAACTACTTTAAAAGTTAACACGATAGAAATCGTGTTAAGACTTTGAAGATTAATATGGTAAAAACCGTATCAACTTGGCATAACTTGGGAATGGGTGGGGCGTAGCTTGTTTGTGTATCTGAATATTGTAGTATATGTTTACATTTCTTTTCATTTTTTTTCTTGCTCTGTGTTGTGCGCGGACAAACTTTTCCTTCCCAACCTTCCTCCTCGATTTTCACACTTTATAAAAGCTGCCTAGCCCAACGTATATATGTGCATAGGGTCCACATTTTAACCTAATTTTGAACCACAACAAATCAAAACAACAACATCATTTACTACTAAACTTCCTTAAACACACTTATGAGTCTATAAAAGCTACTAACTGCGAAACACAACACATTCATCACTCTCACCATGGCCTCAAAGCCCATCACTCTCACCGCACTCTTCTTCCTACTCTCCACCCTCTCACCGCTCAAGGCTTCAGCAGCCTCCTCATTCGTATTCTACAACAAGTGTCCGCACCCAGTGTGGCCCGGGATCCAGCCCAGCGCCGGAAAGCCCATTCTCGCCCGCGGAGGCTTCAAGCTCGCCCCCAACCGGGCCTACTCCCTCCAACTCCCCGCCCTCTGGTCCGGCCGCTTCTGGGGCCGCCACGGCTGCGCCTTCGACGCCTCCGGACGCGGCCGCTGCGCCACCGGCGACTGCGGCGGGTCCCTCTACTGCAACGGCATCGGCGGCACCCCGCCGGCCACCCTGGCGGAGTTCACCCTGGGCAACGAGCAGGACTTCTACGACGTGAGCCTGGTGGACGGGTACAACCTGCCCATCTCCATCACCCCCTTCAAGGGATCCGGAAAATGCAGCTACGCGGGCTGCGTGAGCGACCTGAACACCATGTGCCCGGTGGGCCTTCAGGTGCGTTCACGCGACAACAAGCGCGTGGTGGCCTGCAAGAGCGCTTGCTCCGCCTTCAACTCCCCGAAGTACTGCTGCACGGGCTCGTACGGAAGCCCGCAGGCCTGCAAGCCCACGGTGTATTCGAAGATCTTCAAGAGCGCATGTCCGAAGGCCTACTCCTACGCCTACGATGACCCCACTAGCATCGCCACTTGCACCAAAGCTAACTATTTAATCACTTTCTGCCCTCATCGCCACTGAACTCAACTCAACTATTCACCTACCACTTTAACCTAGTTACTTTTTACCCACCTACCCTTCTATTATCTCTTAGTATAATACTCTATGTTGTGTATTCCTATATTTGGCAATTCATTTTCGATCTATGTCACACAATGTGCTATGGCATGCCACTTTTGAAGACTTTGATTTGTTTTGGTTTGTTCAGTATTATTACCTAATGTGTTCAAATGTGAGGTGGTAAAGCACATTCTATTATTTTTCTATAACCCCACATCGTCTGTGTACCTTTTTTGTCCCTAATTGGCTTATGATTAGTCTATTTCGCGAATTTGGTGCTTAGTTTGTCTGTTTGGCTTTGGAGCTTGATACTGATGTACTTGGATTTTGCAAACACTAACCTTAAAAGCTGTTCTCTTCACGTGATTAATGAAATTAAAACCTGCCTCCACATTCTTATTCTGTTCACTTCATTGGTTTCATTATGGGATAACTTGATAGTGAAATGATGATGGATAACAGCACATGGGAGTAGAGTATGCTTGCTTCTGGTTACATACTAATTCAAGAATTTCAGATCTCAAATCCGAGAGATAGGATCGGAAGAGGGTCAATCATTGTATTTAAGGTATAGTTTGTTTTGGAGGTAAGTGTTTTGTCATGATTTTATCTTTAAAAAACTTTTCGACGGATTGAGGGAGAAGGAATTATATATTATCCTTGACATCGACTCTTAAACAATGTAAGACTATATTGACAGTACTGAAACAATCTCTTTAATCTAGACCTAAGGGTGAATTTCCCAAATTGAAGTGTTTGGAATACATTTTTCGTTTCTACAAACAGCGTAAATGTTTCAAACTCAAATACAAAAGATAACATCGCTAAAATCAATAACACAACAAAGTAAAGGATTTGAACCTTAATTTAGAGGCACCCTCCTATTTTACCTACAAGACTATGGACATAAATTCGATAAGAGATTGTGAATGTATTGAAGGCTTTGGAAAATACATTGTTGATCAATAATAGCCAATGGTGTGTGTATGCCAATGGGGCATACACTTAGTGGCTGCTTTTTGTTTTTATGTTTCTAACCACTCAAAGGTCGTTTGTAGTATTAATTTAAACTAAGAAAAAAACACACACTACTGACTGTTTATGCCCTTGAAAAAATCAGATACCTTCATTCCACATGCTTAGATTTTGGAAGAACATCGATAAACAAAGGAAAAGCAATGGAAGAGAAGATCATCCATGACAAGTAACAAGAGTTGCGGACCATGTCATGTGCATGCTTGGTTTCAAATTACGAAACTAGTTTTACGAATTTCATATAAAAATGTGTGCTTCATAGTATGAATTCAGAAGGATTAATTATTTGTTTCCTGAGTAAAATAATTTGAGTTCTATTAATTTTAACTCAAACATATATTAAATATTTGCTTAAATTTCATTCGGAAGTATTTTTAGACTCAAAAATTATTTTGGGAGGTTGCTACCCTCGTTTCTAATAGCATTTACAAATGAAAGTTATAACTTCCTTATTTTTTTGGTTATCTATATATTAGTAGAGCCGAAGACTAAAAAAGTTTGAGTTTTTGAGATTTATTTTGAGAAAGTTATTAACTTTTACAAAGACAAAAATGGGAATCTTAAACCACATTTTTAAATGAAATTTAATTGTTGATAAATACTATAGTGATGAACATACTATGTTCAACAATGTTCTAAAGAATGTGAAACTTTTTTATTACGAAAATAACATTTCCAAGCATTTCGATTGCCACTTATTTAATCCTTTCATACCTATCAATCATGGTTAAATATATGAAGTATTAATTGTGTAAATGTTAAGATCAAGAATATTTAAGAGCTTTGAGTCACTACACAACTTTTTTAACCGAGTTTATATTTTTAACGATGATCATCATGAATAAAATGATTTGATCAATTAATCTTAAATGATGAACAACTATTATAAAATAATAAATTATGTGGTTAATCCAAATTACTCGATCAAGTCAGAGGATATTATCTTATTAATCTATAAATATTTACTATCTATAAAGTACAATCTATTTTATCTCATACTCCCAACTCTCATATTATTAAGAACTTGTCATTTTTGTGTGCTCCTAGTGACTTAAGCATCGAATAGTCATTTTCATTTGGATATCTCACTCTCATTGGAGACTAATTAAAAAACTCATTCTTTAAGAAATATACCATCTTCATCGAGTTGCACTCCCAAAACTTATTTTCGGCAGGAACAATAAGGATTTATTTCTATGTGATAATACAGTTGTTTGAAATTAATTAAAAAGGGGTAGTTAAATTTATTATATATTTTAATTTTTATTTAAAGAATGCATGTGAGGTTGTTGGTTAAAATTTCATTTGAAAATAGCATTTTAGAGGGGTGTAAAAAGTAGAAGCGGGTATGGGCCTTGTTGTTGAATTTTGCTTTTGGACTGCAACATAATAAAAATTAAAAACAGATAGGGGTCAAATGAGTAGTAACATAGGAGTTACACTTAGAAACTTCAAAAACATGTAATTCTTCTCAAAGCCAATAACTTCTCTCCTTTCATCATTCCCTTTCTATTATTCCTTCTCTTCTAGAATACAAACACCTTATTCTTCATTCCAACTTTTCTTTTTCTTTTTCAAGATAGCCACAAATTCTACCTTAAGTAAACTTTTCTCTTACCCTTTACTTATTCAACTTCCATATTTTGGTAATTTTGAGTATAGTGTGGGATATTTTATTATTAGTATTTGATTTTCAGAGATTATCAAGAAGCATAATTTAATTTGTAATGTGGTAACAATTGATTATTGGGTATGTAGATTGAGTGAGCATCTTAGGATAATTTAATTTTCTTAAAAATTTATGAATATGAATAAATTTTGAAAATTTACATAAATGTGTAAATGAGGCTTGGAAGCACGATTTGAAATAATAGAATCTTGCTTCCAAATATAATTTTTTTAAGTTCTCCATAGTGTTTCAAGTTTTTTGAATTATCGTGTTTTGTTTAAAATATTTTTGACAAAGTTGTCAAATGGATGACTACTTCAATTTTTTTTAAATGTTACTTTTTTTTATTTAGTAAAGGTAAAATCATATGTTCTTGAATGACTTTTTTTTTAATTATATTTAGGTTTTGAAGGCATCAAATGACAATATATTTTAAAATAGTTTTGATATATAAGTCATATGAGATTTTGTGATTAACAAAACCAATATCATGACAATCATTCTTAATTTCATGTATAATTTGTTTTTCAAATTATTATTTGTTACCTTTTATTTAAAAATATATTACTTTTTAATTAAATTTTCTGAATTAGTATTATTTAACACGGTAGAAAGGATATAATTAAAAAATAAAATGCTTATCCTGAAATAGTTTTTCTAAAAATCCCAAACTTGTATTTGTTTTTTGATTACTTGTTAGCTTTGATGTATATTTTCCTAAAATAGTAGTTGGCAAATAGTCCTATTTATTTATTTTATAAAAAGAGGACAATAAAAAATAATTTATCTTCATATCCTTTTCACGTATTAAAGTTACATGCGTGTTGAAGCCGTGTTGATAAGTGGCGTGTCCTATTTGAAGGGTAGCCACGAATGATTTTTTTTATTTACTGTCAGAATTAGCCACAAATAAATAAATATAATAATAATAGAAAATAAAAAAATAGTTGCACACGTAACGAGATCATTGAACACGTCACACGTTTTTCTAGATTAGCACGAACCACAAGCAGTCTCGTCGGCTATCTGTCTGTCGGTTGCCAAATATCTTAGTCAAAATATCATTAAATTGTAATTAATTAATATAACACACTGAGTTTTTTTATAAAACAAAAATTGACTAAAATATTACCACAATGAAAAAAAATTATATTGTGATTTCCTATTTTAAGATTTGAACACGCTTTTTTAATGATGTGTATCGAATATCAATATTTGAAAAACACTCATAAAATACGTATATATGAAGTATTTAATTCAAAAATATTTGTTTGATTTTTTATAATAGTTTTACCACAATTTTAGAAATGAAAAATATATAATTTTCTAAAATTTTAAATTTAATATATAAATTATTTTTATAATTATAAAAATAAAGAATAAATACTTTTAAATTAATTATGAGAAACATTCTTATATTTTAAAAAACTAAAATATAATTATATACATAAATTTTTACTATAAATTTATAAATTTATATAATTCATAATTATACTTATATGAAAGATGTAAATAAATACTGCTTATGTCATCACTTAGTAAAAAGGAGAAAAGAATATGTCTTAAATGTTTACTTATAAGAATAATGAATAATGAGAAGAATTTTCAGAAACATTTGAATTGAATTTATAAATTTTTTCATTAAATTAGGTGTGCACAAGCATTAATAATTATATATATAAGTACATTAATAATGAATAAATAAAAACAAGTAAACAAGCAAAAGCATGCTGAAACTTAATTTTGATTCTAATAATCGATTAAATGGCCAAATTAATAATAGATCATGCAACAGAATAATTAATTGTCTACTAAACATATATATAGTTGATTATATATTTAAAAAATAACATTTATTGACAAAAAATATATTTTAAAAATATTTATATAATATTTACGATGATCCAGAAAAGAGTTTTATGAAATAATCGAGTAACTTGCTAAATTATAAATTTTAATTATTATCATCTTAAGCTGTTTAATCAAACTAATACGATATTTTTATCACAATGATATTGTTTAACTAATAAAACTCAAACTTTATTATGAAAATAATTTTGTGAAAAACATAAAATTTTTTATAGAAAACTTTGTAACAAAAGAAAAACTATGAATTTATAGCTTTAAGTAACTATAGTTAATGAATATACTTAAAAATAAGTAGTGGTATTCCATTGATAAAAATAATTACAAATTGATAAAAGAACTGACAGTGGAATAAAATTAAAAAAAAATATCAATTTGATTTTTTTATTTTTTTTAAGAATTGAGTTATTCAAATCTGTTTGAATTAGTCAAATATGCTAATAAGTGTTTTTAGAATATCTGTTAACAGTTTTAAGAAAACGAATATTTTTACTTTTACAGAGACATGCAGTTATTAAATAATTTTATTTTTAATTTATAAACAAGTTCTTGTAACACTTTTAGTACGTTTAATTATTAGCATCTTTTAACATGACGTTACAGAACACTAACTATCATTTTGTCTTCATTATGATAGTTTCATAATTTATTTTTTGTAATTTACCAGTGTTGTCTTTTCCTATCCTCTTTATTTGGATATTCTATGTGTGACATTATCTTCACCTTTAGAATTATGTAATTTATTTATTTATTTTTTTAATCGTTAAATTACTTAGTAACAGTTATGTTATGTAGTCAATGCAACTGATGAAATGGAAAATAAAAAATGTTTTGTATTGATAATAAATATTTTTATTAAATAATTAAGGTATAAACGTTTCTTAAAAGTATGTTAAAAATCCTAATAAAAAATGACAATTTCACTTTTATATTTAAATACTCTTTTAAAGATATGTATAATGGGTTTATTAACTTTCCTTTAAAAGTATTATTCTTGAAAATTAGTATAAATTTGCCAAATAAGATTATGTTTGTGGTCAGAATATTGACTATATATATCTTGAGTTTTTTTTAATCACTTCAAAATAAAAAAGTAATATTATGTTTTTGTTTTTTTTTTTTTTTGGGTTAATTTTCTTTTAAATTGCAGTTGCATGACATAGAATCCCAGTGGAAAAAAGCAATCAAAATTTGAATCTCTAATTATTATGATATCAAAATTAATTTTTATTATGTTACATTAATACATAACAGAAATTTTTTGAATTACCTAACAAAAATAATACTCTTGATTCTGTGATTTTGTAGTAAAACATATTTCTATGATCTTATCTTACGTCTCTAAGCACACTTTTAGAAAGTTCCTAACAAAAATACTGAAAAGACATAATATTTTATGTAAAAAAATAATAAATATTAATTTCTTAAAAAATCAACGGTTTTTCCGTCGACTTCCAAACGAAACGAGTGTATAAAATGGCACGCTCCATTCACCTTACAATTTCAATAACCTTCTCTTTCGTTAACAGATAAAACCAAATCCTTTAATCTCATTTATTGGAGAAGATGGCAACGAATCCAATTGCAACGGGAAATGGCGACGCCGCACCAAACCCTGACGCCGGTGCCAAATCCTCCGTGTACCTCCAGGACATGGACGAGATGAAGCGAGTTTTCAGTCGCTTCGACACCAACGGCGACGGCAAGATCTCCGTCAGCGAGCTAGACAACGTCCTCCGTTCTCTCGGATCCGGCGTGCCGCCGGAAGAGCTCCAGAACGTCATGGACGACCTCGACACCGACCACGACGGCTTCATTAACCTCTCTGAGTTCGCCGCGTTCTGCCGCGCCGAAACCGCAGATGGCGGTGACACGGAGCTCCAGGACGCCTTCAACCTGTACGACCAGGACAAGAACGGCCTCATCTCCGCCACCGAGCTCTGCCAGGTGCTGAACCGCCTCGGAATGAGATGCTCCATCGACGAATGCCACAGCATGATCAAATCCGTCGATTCCGACGGCGACGGCGACGTCAACTTCGAGGAGTTTAAGCGCATGATGTGCAACCGCGAAAATACCTGCTGAAGAATAATAGATTAGCGATTTCTTCGAATGGCTAGCACTTTCTTTCCGTAATCTCTGACTTGTGGATCTGCGCCTCTTGTGCTCTTTCCTTACTTTCTCCTTGTTCCGTTTTTTTATTTTGTGTTCAATCGCTCTGAGTAGAATTAGAATTAGAAAATTAATGAAAAAATGTTCCTATGCTTGCCGTTTTAGTGGAATGTGAATTCTATTTTACTCCTAAATTTATTTGTTACGTTTTCTTCAATGAATTTGTCGTCAGTGGCGGCGATAAACGATCGGATTCGTCCGAAAATGCCAATCTCCATGTGTTTGCGGTTGTGGAATAAGGTGTGAAGAGGAAATTGTGGCCTGCGGAATCACGCCGTGAATTGATTCCGACTTGTTTTTGATGCAGAGAATGATTTGAATTAGATATTTGTATACGGAAAAGGAAACGATGGTAACAGAACAGAACAGGGTAATGGAAATTGGTAGCAGAGAGTTGAATGGTAGTGGATAGAAAAGATGTGTCATGGGCCATTGAAACTACTTTTGGTTTGACACGAGGAAAGGTGGATTAGCAAAAATCCCAAAAGGAAACTCTAACAAATTTAACCTTTTCATTATCGTTTCCACTACTATACTGATTTTCTTTTATAGTTGTTATGTTTTGCTTTCACATAATTTGATTCCTCAGTTTAGCTTTGATTATGAACAGTATAAAAATATGTTATTCGTGATTTAATACATGGTGATGCTTTAAAAAAAATCAATTATATATGTCAGCATAATACATTATCTTATATGTTATAACATATAGATTATAATATAATAAAAGTAAAATTATAAAATAAATAATAACAACAAAATTTTAAAATAATAATAATAATCAAAATAAATTTATAGAATAATAATATATTAAAATAATAATAAAATCATAAAAAATAATTATAATAATAAAATTATAAAAAATAATAATAGAAGTATTAAAATATATATATATATATATAATTTCTTATTATAATTTGAAGTCTTCTTCTCAATGTTTAACACGTATATTTAACATTTTTTTAAGAATTTGACGTTAAATTTAACTTTTTTTTATTATCTAAAAGCCACATAGACATAAATGTTAAAGGAATTTATGTGTAAAGGAATTAAAAAATTATCTATCCTAATAGTTGAATCTTTCTAAAAGGTAAATATGATGATATAAATGTTAAAGGAATTCATATGTAAATGAATCTAAAAAATTATCTTAAAATTCAATAAATGTAAGTTATTTTATCTAAATAAATTATTTTAAAACATTTTAAAAAATAAAATAATAAATTTCTTATTCAAACATATGCTTAATCTATTTTAATTTTTCTACCATGTGGGTCAAAAACATATAAAATAAAAATAAATAAATAAATAATTTCCATAAAGATTGGAGCAATTTCTTTCTGCACCGTATCATTTTTTATATGCACACAACACAACGTAAATTTTAAAATCTCTTGTCACCTATCTGCCTATGGATATTGATTGACATCCAGAAGTATCATTTTTATTTATGGATATTGATATTCGAAAGTGTCATGTTTACCTACGAATATTATCATTCAGAATTGTACTATTTGGCTACGAATATCTTTATCCATAAGACATCATTATGCTTTTGGTTATACATATCAATCCTCGGTTTTTTTAATGACATTTTTGGTACTTTTAGATATGCATAGTAGAAATCATGTTATCCCTTGCATAAAATCCTAACCATATTAAACCCTCCATATCTTAGGAACTTCAAATACTAATTTTGAAAATTTTAACAATAAATGTAGATAGTTTAATCGTAATATTATAAAAAAAACGTATTGTATTCTATAATGTTTGACCTGTATGGGCCACTCACAATAGACATGTAACTTCCTTATCGTCAATTTAAAAAAAAATTATACATTAGTTTTAAATTATAAGCATATCTTTGTAAAATCTTATTAGAAAAAAATCTCACCATGACCAAATCCCACTTGTCCCAGTTCATCAATATTTTGAATTGGAGATTGAAAACCTGCGGTCCAAATCAACCATTTTATTATTCATATAAGGCTTAGGCTGACGAAAATTCAGTTAATAAAATAAAGCAACATGCACATTTGTGTAACTAATCTTAGGTTAAAAAACAAAAACAAAACAAATTTTGTGATATGGAATAATGTGCTGCAACATACTTAGATTTTTTTTGTTAGCAATACTTATAACATTCCAAATTAAACCTTCAAGAGTCATATCAAGACTTTTTCTATATTGAATTGACTTTAAAGGTTTTTTTTAACATTACCTTCCAAATTTTCTCATCCATAACCCATACGAATATTCATATCTAGAAACAATAAATCACAAAAAACCTTTTGAACATAACCATCTAGAACCCCTCCAGATATACACTTTCAGAATACAAAAAACACTTATGGATATACATATCCGAAACACAGAAAAACATTTCCAGACATACATATCTGGAAGACAAAATTTACTGCTTCAGTGTTGGGTGTTGAATGCATCTTAAAGTTAACATAATTTCTACTTCATTAAGGCTAAAACAATCAATTCACATTAATATTGGGGAACGCATTGAGCAATATAATACCGAAGTCAAAATTGTAAATACAGCTACCGTACTTCAAGTAGGCGATGATATTGCTCGTATTTATGATCTTGATGAAATAATGGCGGGTGAATTGGTGGAATTTGAAAAAGTTACTATAGGCATTGCTTTGAATTTGGAATAAAAAAATGTTGAGTCAATCTAAAATGATATGATGAAGGAGAATTTGCCATTGATAGTCCTACACTCACCCAGCCCAATTATTAATCACTAACACATTAATTGGGCTATGTTTCCTCTAAACACAGTCTTACGTACGAGTGAGCCCTCCAAATAGTTAGCATTTTCTAGCCAGAACCAATAACATAACATAAAACAGAGGCTTAATTACATTTTTACATTTTATAAAATTTCATATTCTAAAAGTAGTTTATCAAATTTTGAAAAGTACACTTGCTTTCGTGATAACTATTTGCTATTAAACATAGTTTTCTTATTAAAAAATAAGTTTAACGTGAGTTTATTTTAATAAGATACTCTAAGTAACTTAATAAATTGTTTTAAACTTTTCAATTTTTTGTTTTTTTAAGTTTAAACAAGCATCAAGGTACTGTTGCGTTAAAAATGTGTTTTTTTTCTTAAAAAAAATAAAGCAAATTCACACTAAATTATCAAAATTAGCTAGCGTGAAAACAGTTTTCAAAAATACGGAAAAATACATTTAATGAACACACATTATTTTTTATAATTCTATCATTTTTGTTTTCACAAGAATAGCTTATTTTGTATTACTTTTTTAAAATTATTTTAATTTTAACTCTGTATATTTTTACATAATCAATTATGACTAGGTGTTTTGTATGATAAATTTTATTTTGTTGGAACTATTTATTTGGTTTATTGTGGTTTATTTAATGTTATGACAAGAACCTTCACTCATAGTCATAAACAGAGAGTGAGTTTTTATATCCTAAAATCACACATTACTTAAAAATTGAAATTAATGAATTTATGGAAGCTTCTTTTAAATGGTAGAACATCGACTTTTGAAATGAACAATACTTCAAATTCACTAATTGAGACTTGTAATGTTATCTCAATCAATTTAAATCAATTTAAAGTGAAAAGATTTACTTAAAAAAAAAAAATAGTTGTAGAAAGATATAGATAGTTATTTTGATTATTATTCCAAATCCCTTTTAATTTGATGATTATAGAGGTACTAACCACAGACATGTATGATCATTCCTTGTAAAACTATATTTTCCAAAGAGGAGATATATAATTAGGAATGATTACCCTGTGCACTTCTTTAACCTCCTTGAGATGATTATGATCTAAACAATGTCACTCCATAACCAATCTGAAGAGGCCACATAGGCATGAAAAGGGCAAGTTTCATATTGAAAAAACTGATGGTGACAGATGGAACAATACCATTGGACCTTCTCTGAAGATGGAGCCAACCATGTCTGCCTCTTCCACTGATTTAGACAACATCAAGGATTATTACTGGTAATGGCTTTTTCAATGGTTTCACATGTAAATAAATACTCAGCAGCACCCTCCCAAATAAAATACCAAACAATTGTGTAGTCTAGTGCCCCTTTTCTTTTGCATTCTACCACTATATAAATATGATCATGACCTTGCACCCTATTTTAACCCTCTTCCTTGCTCCAATGGCTCATCATCAACATTTTCTTTTTGGTTAAGTTTTTTCTCCTCTCATTGTTCTTGTTTGTTCTTCCCTTAGAGTTTCTTCTCACAGGGGAAAAAAAACTCAAGTGGTGAAGATAGAGATTAACAAACAAGGGTCATATTTATGGCTGATACATTTGATGAAGAGTGTGACTATCTCTTCAAGGCTGTTCTGATTGGAGACTCTGGAGTTGGAAAATCAAATCTTCTCTCAAGGTTTGCAAAAGATGAATTTCGGTTGGATTCTAAACCCACCATAGGAGTGGAATTTGCTTACAGGAACATCAAGGTTGGAGACAAACTCATCAAAGCTCAAATATGGGACACTGCAGGCCAAGAGAGGTAAGGAACTCACTGTCCCTTCTTTTTCTTTTCATCCCTTCCAATGAATGAGTCCTTGTTCTCTCTTCAATGTTTTGATCATCACTTTTAACTTTCAATGTTTTGATTTGGTCATACTCGTCCTGTTTCAGAAGTGAACAAGTTCATTAGCTCATAAGAATAACATTTATAGAATGTTGTTAAATTTTGAGTTTGTAGTTAAGAATTCAGTTGCATATATGGTAGATCAGAGGTTCATGGAACTTGTTTTGATGAAAGATTGAGGCTTTATAAACCGGGGTTTCGATTTCTAAGTGGGTGTTCAGTGGATTTGCTTAATATAGAAGATTTTAACATTTGAAATTACAATGAAGTTCTAGGTTCTGTTTTGTTAACTAAACAAGAATAGTTCTGTGGGCTGAACTGTTCATCCGTGATGATCTCTTAGATTTGATGATTAAAGAATGTGATGGGTGCCAAATGCCAATTGAGTACTGGTTTAATTACGTGGGGGAATGAAATTAGAAAAGAATAACTCTAGAATCCAACCAGTGGGACCCTAACACTATCATGATTGAATTCCATGCCTTGATTTGTATGTGTTTGAGTTGAGTACACAAACTTGGCAAATCAAAAACCAACATTATATCTTTTTCACAGTATCTTTTTTAATGGAGTTGGAAACAAAAGAACGATTATCTTTCTTCTCGGTCGGTCTATCTTGTCTCCATTCTTCTTGAATTGGTTTTCGCGTTATTCTTTCACTTCTTTATTTCTCATATTCGTGAACTCCAAATAGTAATGGTATCTGCAAAAAATACTCCGACGTTCAAGTAAGATTTCGGTATTCGATACTTGGTGTTATTAGTATTGAATGATGATGTACATTATTCTTGAAATTTGTGTCTATTTATAAAATTTTCATGGACCTTTTATTAGTGAGTCGAATTAAGATTTTAAATCATGATTAATAGTGTATTACCTAGTGTTTTATTAATCTTCTGTTTAGACATAATAACTTTAGACGTCTCGATCTTGAATGATTATTGTAGTTCTTGTTGTAAGGAGCACACTATATTATATAATTAAAAAATCCAAAACTTGTTCTCCCTCCAAAGTAGGTGCTTTATTGAAAACCTTGCCGTAATTTCCTCCTTTTCCGTGACTGCATGTAACTTTCGTTGTATTCCAAATTTACAAAAGGAATAGTAATTTACTATCTCATGATGAATTATTCAGAAGTATTATGTAGCAGAGTTGAATAATGAGCACAACGTTCCATTAAATGGGGTTTGAATGATGTGAACCAAAAAAGTGAGGGTGAGTGTAGGTTGTGCAAGTGTAGAAACCAAGTTTTCTTTTCTTTATTTGTTTGATCATGCAATGCAATCTATATAGCGTAACTATTAGACGATGCGGGTCCAAGACGTGGACTTGTTCGAGTTTTGTTACAGAGAGAAAACATGATGAAAGTGACTGAGAGAAAGAGCAGAAAGACAAACAGCAATCAATGAGTCTGGTGTGGAAATGAATGTAAGATGGTGAACATTTTGGTGCCCAATCACATACTCAAACATTTCATTTCTTCTTTCTAATTATCTACACATTCTTAGCCACTCTACCTACCTATCAATGCATTTCCCATAAACAATATTTCTATTTAAGGTATGTCACAACTCTTACCTTAATTAGACTGATTCATTTTGGAATCCTGCTTTTTTATAATTCTAAATCTTGCATCACAACAACAAATACAAAGTGCAAAATCAAATATAATTTGTATATGTTTGATCACTAAGCTATTCAATCCTTAGTTTAGGGTTATTTGAGGTTTTTTGACCATGATGGAGTTATTTTTTTTTTTTTTACCAAAATGGAGTCCGTTTAAAAAAAATTACAAATTTAGGCAAGTCGTGCTTGGGACGACTTCATATGCAGAAGTCGTCCCAATTAGACACGACTTCTGCCCTGTCATACTGAAGTCGTGCCAACTTGGCATGACTTCTGCCCCGTCATATTGAAATCGTGCCAACTTGGTACGATTTCTGCCTTGTCATACAGAAGTCGTGCCTAATTGGAACGATTTCTGCATATGAAGTCGTGCCGAATTGGCACGACTTGCCTAAATTTGTAATTTTTTTAAACGGATCCCATTTTGGTAAAAACAAAAAAAAAATAATCCCATCATAGTAAAAAATCGTTATTTGATCTTTGTCTTTGTCTATCCTCTTATATGATAGAGGCATTTGCAATACACTATGACACATAAGTCAATAGTAATTATATTTGGTTTTGTAAGTTTATGATTAAAACAGTAATTATCTGTCCTCTCCTATTCATAGTTTTCTAAAGAACTTTTCTCTGCAAAAAAAATTAGCCCAAACCCAATACTTATCTAATCATACTTTTAATGCATAATTAGGTTTTATTTTCTAATTATCACACTTAGTCGTGTCTTACTAGATTGATTGAGAATCCGAATAGTCGACATGTAGATAGACGGTCTATCGGTTTACTTATATTTTTTAAATTTGGTTGAATTTCAAAATATAATTTGTTTTTATTAGAATTTATACATTGAAATGAAAGTTTTGAATGTATATATATATAATCCAGTCTAAAAAGCATGGTTATAACTTGGTGGTGTCAGGTTTAGAGCAATCACAAGTTCATACTACAGAGGAGCCTCAGGGGCAGTGCTGGTGTATGACATAACCATGAGATCAAGTTATGAGAATGTGAGGAAGTGGTTGTTGGAGCTGAGAGAGTTTGGAGGAGAAGACATGGTGATTGTTCTGGTGGGAAACAAATGCGATCTGGATCAATCAAGAGAGGTTGAGAAAGAAGAAGGAAAAGGGTATGCTGAAACAGAAGGGTTATGCTTCATGGAAACCTCTGCTTTGAAGAATCTCAACGTTGAGCAAGTCTTCTTGCAAATGATCACAAGGATTTATGAGATGACAAGGCAGAAAAATTTGGCAGCAAAAATGGAGGACAAGCCGATTAATCTTCTCAATGGGAAGGAGATTCATGTTACTGATGAAGTCACTGCAACCAAACAAGCTAGTAGCTGCTGTTCAAGATGAGACATTTTCTGGGAAAATTTTTGCGATAATCTTTCAGTAATTCATTCTTCGTATTTTCTCTGCTTCCCTTTACAAAATTTCTTCATCTTAATCCATGTAAGTGAATGGGTACAACATAACGGTTATATGATTTTAAAAAAATTAAGTATATGGAAATTCAACAACTAGAATAGAATTACTTTGTTCCAATATTATATAAAAATGTACAAAAAGTCATAATCACCATCAAAATTGATAATAGAAACAGTGAGCTTCAAATAATGAATAAATTGAAGATGAAAGCTGCAACAACGGGACCTGCGCTTCTTGCTGCCACAAGCTCTAAGGAATAGTCATAAGAGGGTAAAAAGTATATTTTAAAAGTGGCAGTTTTTTCCTGCACCCCCATAATTTTATAATCCCGAAACTATCCTTCACCTTTTATTTGAAATCGGGATCTGGGAGTGTGTTACGGGTTCATCAATCTGGAAGTGGATCATGTTGCTTTCCAGATGAGGGAGTTTTGGAAGTAAAGTTTGCATAAATTGTTGATTTCTGGATTGCTGAATATGGAAGCCTAATTTCTATTATGGATTGGTGCATCTCGAATAATCCTTTTCAATTATGGATTTTTGAATCTGAAATGAATATTTTGAATTATGGATTGACGAATTCAAAATATATTTTTTTTTATTTATGAATGTTTTGTATTTTTTTATTTTGGATTAATACTGTCATTCATGTACTATTGGAAACACCAATCCGGGAGGTTACTGAACATGCCAATCCGAAATTTTATCGAAAGCGTCAATCCCAAAATTTACCGGATTTCGTAATCCGAAATAAAAAAAAATAAATGTACAGTTTTTGCATAGGGACGGTTTTGTCTTTGCATAACATTTTGAGGATGCATGAAGAAAATGTAGGGGTTCAGGAAGAAACTTCCTTTAAAAGTTATAGGTGCATGAAGTAAAAGCCCAAGATAAAGGATATTGGACTGTATAAACTTTAATGGGCTCGAAAGACCCAGCGTTGAAGCCCGGTATATGGCAGTTTGGACAGTTTGGTAGTTGCGAGGCAGAAATCATTGGTACGCGGAGTGGGACCCAAGCAAAGCAGTGCGATTCACTCAACATTGATTGGCCCAACAAAGCATGTTCCATGACCCGCGTGTCACTCTAACTTTCTCACTCGATCTTCTTCCTTGCAGCTTTCATGGCGCTCTTCTTCTTCATCATTACCACCACCATGGATCTCGCGCTCACAAAATCATCATCCTCTTCAATAATCTTTTCGCCACGCGCGTAACCTCTTCCCTTTTCGATATACATGTGCCTATTGCGGATACGCCACCTTTTCTTTCCCTTTCATCTCGTTCTCTCAAACCATGGCGAATTGGATCTCCTCCAAACTCAAAGCCGCAGAGAGCATTCTCCACCAGGCAAGTCCAACTATTACAATGCTTCACATTTTCTTTTCTGTTTTTGCGTTTTCTGAATCCCTAGCGATAGGAGTTGTAATTCTCATCGTCAATTTTAATGCATAGCGCGATTATAATTATTTTAGTTATCTTTATCTTTATGTTATCTTGAAATATATTAATCTGTTAATTGTGTGATGGACGGTTCAGCTCGATCAACAAGCGGCTGAATCTCTTCGCAAGAACGAGGGTTTTCGATCCGAGGAACTCAGCATTGATGCTCCCGCGAAATCAGGAAGCAGTTTGTCTCTGAAGGATCAATTGAAGAAGAAACCCTCGGAGAGCAGTGATTATGGTGGAAAATTGCGCAGTGATCCTAATGTTTATGGCCTTAAAGCGACAGCCAGTGCACCCAAATTATCTCCCAAATTTGGCCCGACCCTAACAGACGATGATTGGACTGAACTCCTTAGTGCACCTCCACTTACTCAGTCTACAGCTTCTGCTTCTGGGAGCAATCATGGTAATGGGTCACCTGCACCTCGTGTTTTGAGCAGAAATAATAGTCGGAAGCTGAAGGGTTTGTCTTCAGCTTCGTCGGTGTCCGAGGTGAGGAGGAGTGCAAGAAGTGGAAACAGTGGTTCGAGGTCCTTCCAGAAGTCTGACTATGTGAAAGATCATAAATTGAGTGGAAAAGCCACTGATGATGGGAAGGAATCTATCTCTTCGACTTCAACAGGGAGGAATTCGGCTGTAGAATCAGAGACTGATGGTAAATGGGGTAAAGAACCGAAGTATTCCGATAAGGACAGTTCCGAGAAGCTTTTGATCGAGGAAAAGGGAAATGAAGAAAATGAGCATCAGTTTAACTATAGGGACATTTCTCCACCGGAGTCGTTGCAGGAAGGCGACCAAACTTTGGCTGCAGAAACGATACCAGAATTGGGGATTGATAAGGTGCAAGAACCTAAGATTGTGGTAGATTATGATGACAGTCAATTAAGAAGTTCGATAAAAGAGAGGCGTGAGTTTAATTCAATCTCTGGGAATTCTATATCTGATGATTTGAAAAGAGGTTCTCCCATGGCCAGTGATGGAACTTCTGATTCGGATACTGATTCCGGTTCCACATCTGATTCTGGAAGTGAACGTGAGAGGGAGGAAAGAAGAAAGAGGAGGGAAAGGATTCTGGCTGAAAAAGCAGCAGTTAAAGCTATAAACGCTATCAAGGAACGGGAAAATATGGTGGCCAAATTAGAGGGGGAGAAGGAGAGTCTAGAGAAAATACTTGAGGAGCGAGCTAAAGAACAAGCACAAGAGGTAACATGATGACAATTTAAGAACTGATCTTTGTGTTTGCTTTTTCACTTTTTTTGTATACTGGTTACACTCAACATGGTGTCTTCTGTAGGATATAGGTAATGTTAGACAATTTTCTTAACTTTTTTTCCTGCTTGCGGTGATTTGGTGGAAAAATTAAAATGTCAAACTCCATAGGCACTGTTTTGGTTGCAGATATAACAAACTGGAATGGTTATGTTCTGCTTTGGTTTCACCCTCTGAGTAGAATCAAAATGGACCACTATTTTTAATCCAATGTTCTGTTCTGATTTGTTTTTAAAATGCACTAAACAGGAAATGGAAACCACATTTTATGTTATATCCTATTCTAACACTTCTACGAAATGCTACTTACCGTAGTATAGAATGGGTTATTTATCTAATCCTTTTTGTTCCTTGCTTTAGGCTTCACAGCTTCAGAGCACTACAATGGAAACGATGGACGCTGTTGAGTTAGAAAAGCAGAAACATAATAATACTAGAATGGAATTTCTTGCTCGTTTAGCTAAACTGGAGGTATGCTGGTTTAACTTATTCAAACCGTTAGTTTATACTTTATATTGTAGCATAACTTACTGTACCTTTCTATAAATAATTTATAATGTTTTTTTTTGCACAAATATATCGAGATAAGCTTGTTGATAAATGTTTGGATTGATTGCAGACTGCCAATGCTGATCTTTCAAGATCTCTTGCGGCTGTGCAGTGGAACCTTGAAATTGAGGTATATTTAGATTCTTAGATGACTTCCCTCCGTATGATCCACAGAAAATAAACTTTGTGGGTCTATAATAATTGAATAGAAAAAATATAGTTGCTTGCTAGTACCTCTTTCATCGATTTGGATTCTAGTCCTAATTCCGTGATGACTTATGATTTCCTAAAATTAGTGGTGACATAATAAATAAAATGATTAATAATTTAATATGACTAATCTGACAGCATAATGAAGCTGATCAGCGTCATATATCTCAAGATCTTAACCCTGTTACTGACTCTGACGGTGTCTAGAAAAATCTCCAAAACATTGCTGGAACTGAAAAATGAAAACCTAAACTGAATGAACCAATCAATTCCCACAAAATGTTACATTCTCATAATCTCTATTTGTAATAACCAAAACCTTTAAAAAAAGGAAATAAAAATATGTTGTATTAAATAGGAAGATTTTGAAGATATTTTTTCCTAGTTACTATGGAGATATCGAAAATACTTTTTATCTTTAATATTTGGCTATTTACAACACTCTCCCTCAAGTTAGTAAATGAATGTCAATCATACCCAACTTGCCCACAAGATATTTTAATCTGCTTGGAGGAGCCCTTTGATGAAACTGTCTGATATCTCAGATCTTGTAGGAACATGAGTTTTGTAACTCCTAAGTCTCTGTCAAGATTATCTTTGATGAAATGTCTGTCCATTTTAAAATGTTTGGTCCTATCATGTTGGACTGGATTATGGGCAATGCTCATGGGTGACATGTTATCACAATACAATTGTACAGAGATGTCAACCTTAATTTTGAGGTCATGGAGTATGATCTTCATCTTGAGTCCGTCACACACACCTTGAGCAAGGGCTCGAAATTCAAGGTCGTGCAATTAAAATTGTCTTCCTTGTGGCAAGGTCTTGCCATACACAATAAAAAGAGAAAAAAGTTACTGAATAATTCAAATCTTTTGTTAGCTTTTGTATAGAGATAAGGTTATTGGTTAGTTGTGGTTGTGGGACATATAAAACATCCTTTAATGCAATAGATTATTCTAAAGTTATATTTTTGGATTAGAATATGGGTACACTATCACCATTTGCAACTGTAATGAGTTGTTCTCTGGTCATTTTGACAAAAGGAGTCAAGTGATCAATTGCTTCTGAATAAAGGATCCAAACACCCTGAAACAAAGGGCTGATAATATTGAATGTGCTCTTATCTTTCATGGGTAGGGTGTACGATCTAGAGAATTTAGTCATTGATTCAATCATTATTTTCAAATGATTTTGTTGCTCTGTAAAAGCTTTCACACTAGACATTGACAAACACACAAACAACGAGATAATAAAGATTTATTGTTTTGATTCGTAACAAAAAAAACCTGTTTGACAAGGGAACCAAATTAGAGTTAAATGAGATGCCACCCCTTGGTGCTGAAGAGACCCTGTATGTGGCGGCAGCAGGTGGGGCACACCACTAACCTCAACGACAATAACATGACGATGATTAGCAAGGCTTTGGTAACAAGGTTCCCAAGATCGCGAACTCTGATACCAACTTGAAAAATAAAGAATTATTTTATTGATATCAATCACACTAATTACATTCTCATTATCTCTATTTGTAATAACCAAAACTTAAAAAAAGGAAATAAAAATATGCTGAAATATATAGGAAGATTTTGAAGATATTTTTTCCTAATTATTATGGAGATATCAAGAATATTTTTTATCCTGATAATCTGCTATTTACAACTCTCTCCCTCATTTATATATTATAAATTTGTTTAATCTCTAGTCAGGATTGGCCTAATTTCTAGTCGATGAAATTTTCAACAGAAATTGAATGAGCCAAGCAGTATGTGCTGCTTCAATTCCCATGGTTCCTTGATCCTCAGATTGTCCTCGTATATATCTGGAAAGGTGTATTAATTTTTCGTATATGTTTTATTAGGTTAAACAAGTAGCAGAACTTAGACAGCAAATCTCATCAAAGGAGTTGCTTCATGAAGGTACTGGATCTTTACAAAGTATTTTCACATTGTTTGGTACATTATTTATTTTCAAAGGAGGATGCAATGTTGTCTTTTCATGGGACTGGTTAACTGCTTAGGTTTATATGTCATAGCTGTCTCATTTTACTTTTGAATATGTATTTTTATCCTTAACAATTAGTCACTATATTTTAACAAAAGTGTAATGAATTAATTATTAATTTAAGCATATGCAATTATGCTAGGGACTGGTGATTAGGTGGTTAGTAGTAAACTTAGTATGTGATCGAAGGATAGGTTTGCAGTCAAAGCAATTATGTGCTCAGCTGCTATAGGGATTTCGGGAACCAATAAACTTGGGATGTGCCTCTCTCTTGCCCAAGAATATGTCTGACAAAGAATATGTAATACTACTGTCTTTCTTTCTGCAGTTCCTGGCTAATAATAGCTACGGATATCATTAATTTGTCAAATTGGGTTGGCTAGTGTGTGGGAGTTGTTGAAATGAGCTAATCCTTTAACCTTTTGTAGAGCTCAGAAGGAGAATGAAGAATCCTTCTCAAACTGGAGCTTCACAAAATCAAGTAAGTTATCTGATTATTTACTGAAATGAGTAACACATTGATCCATTGGTTTCTTTTGTTAACTTTCTCCAAGTGGGGGGCTTTTAAGAGGGTGTCTCTAGTATCTTATTTTGTTAGATCTTGTATTTCCCTTTAAAACTTCTATGCTCACTATCTCGTTTTGTTTATGCTGATATTGTTGTAGCTAGCTTCGAAAGGTGTGGAGTTTGAACGGGAAATTCTTGAGGCAGAGCACTCTTCAATTAATGATAAAGTTACTCAATTGGAGGAAAAGGTAAGGTTTTAAACTTTTTTTTCCTTGAAGAGCTATGATATTTCAGATGCAATGTATTTCATGACTTTTAGTAGTTTGCATAGATTTTTCTATCTTGAAATTTGGTGTCTCTCTTTTCTTCTTCTTTGTATTAAATAGGGTTTTCTCGTGTTTTCTAGTTATATTTTAAAAAGCAACTACTGTAAGGATCAAAACGAGTCTCACTGATAAACCTTGTTAAAAGCCACTACTTCAGTAACTAAGTTTGGTTGATTGGAAATTGTAATATTAATAATATTTCGGTATTTGGTGTCCTTTTTATACTTTTGCAAAAGCTGAAATGTTTTACCAAGTGAGCAGTTATGCTTTTATTTAAATAAATTACAAACGCTCAAATCTTGGACATATTTCCTTTTTCTAAGGAACCTTTTAATTTCTTTTAAATATATTGCAAGTTTTTAAGTCAATTTCCATACAAATTTGAAAATTAAAATATGAAATATACTATGCTATCATGAATTATTTCTAACCTGCATCTTTTGTTCTTGCATTATTATAGATTGCTTTATGCCTGTGAAGCTAATATGATTTCCTCTTGCTGTGTGGAATTGTTTGATATATTTGTACATGAAAGGCAAGAAAGCTGGAAGCTGACATTGAAATAACAAGGAAAGAGATGGAAGAGCCAACAGAAGTTGAAGTGGAGCTCAAGCAAAGGCTTCAACAAATGACTGACCATTTAATACAGAAACAAGCAAAGGTGTGTTTTTTTTTTAATACATCTAGTTGACTGTAATGTGTGTGAATGTTCAAGCAAATTGTTCTGCCTGTCAACAGGTGGAATCACTCTCTTCAGAGAAGGCAAGTCTTGTATTCAGAATCGAGGTATACTTTTTACTGATGCTATGATACTAATTCTTGAAACTCTATATACTTGATTTTCAATTTTCATAATCAATTCGGCAGGCTGTGTCAAGGTTGCTGGATGAGAACACGTCAGCATCAGGTGCAACAAATATGAATCCTGCCTCTTCATCAAGTGACTTAGAATCAGGATTATGGGAGCTCTCCAATTCAAAGTTGAAGCCTATGCTAAAGGCCAGAATTCATTCTGGCAAGAGACAGCTTGGATCATTACTTCAACAACTAGATTATATTTTTGTGACCGGTGCACTTTTTCTGAAAAGGAACACAACTGCAAAATGGTGGGCTTTGATATATCTTGTTTGCCTTCATCTCTGGGTGCTTTATATTCTTTTATCACATTCTAGCCCCGCAAATGAGGGTAGATCTGGTGCCCAGATCTCGTTGGAGAACATTAATAACACTGGAGGAGTATGATTGTGTTGCAATGTGTCATTGGAGGCTCTAAATATATTGGATATATTTTGTTACGCCAGAATATATCAAACATCTGCACTTGACATGCAGGCATGCCCAACACTTTTGACCAGAAAAATGCAGGACTTCATAGCTTCCTATTTGGATAAGGAAGGGACTCCATGAGAGGAGCAATGTCCTATTTGTATTCGCACAATGGCTGAGATCTAATGATGACAATTGATAAGTGTTGAGACAATTAATGTAGCAATAACTATTTTGTATGTACAGTTTAGCAACAGATGATGTTGGAGGGGCTTTTATGTGACCTCTGTTGTCACCATAGAATTAAAAATCAAAGAAGCAGTTTCCAAATTATTATCTCGAATATTGTAGAGAAAAAAAAAATAATCCATTTTTTTTATTATACAATTATTAATAAATATTTATTCATCTGTCTATTGGAATCTCATACTCTTTGATTTAATTCAATTTATATTCACGTGATATTATGTTGATATGTACCATGTATTTAATAAACAATTAATCAGTGGTCTTAGTCTAAAGTGAATTAACTTTATGAAATTGGAATTTTTTAGTTACTTTTATCTTATTTCTTGCTTTTTCATTCACCTATTTATATATTATTTACTTTTACACTAAATACTTTTATTTCTCACTTTTTTAGAAAATAAAATTATTTTGTCTATTTATTCTCGATCACTATCTCGTTGTGTGCTCTCTCCAAACACCACAGATGCATAATTAAAACTCAACCTTTAGATGCCCAATGACAGATTACATTCTCAACATTCACCAGACAAAAGCGTTCTCTTATAACTACATTGTATTAAAAAAAATGAATTTTGCTAAATACAATATTCGAATGCGTCAACAAATCATTTGTGTTCAATACCTGCTAAGGTTGGCAAGTTACAGGTCCATAATGAGAGTTGAAATAAAATAATATGAGAAACGGAGTTGATGGTCCATTAGTACCTGCACAAGCCATTATACTTGCAAACAAACATACAGTACACGAAGGTGAATTATACATATATGAGAGAACGAGCAATAATTGCATCATAACCATGGACTATGGCAGCTGCAACTTGAGCGTGACGTGTGAAAAGGAATCAAACAAATTCAAAGAACGAAGTGCTAGCCAATTTTCAGATCATCACTGCTTTTCCCACTGCTTTCTCTGCACCTTGAGCAGACAGTAAATAGTTAAATATCATCTCACCTACAATTAAGCGACGCAATAAGGAATTTTAAAGCATTTCCAGATCATTCGGAGACAACATCTGACCTTCCTAAAGAATTACATATTGTATTTCGCAGATATGTTGATAGTATATATGTGTGGCTCTGACTCCCGTTCATAATTTAGATGACTTATCTTTCCAACATAGTCACCTTATTCTTAATGAATTAATTTATGCCTACAATATAATCTAGGGCATACGATGTTCTAATTCATAGAGCAGACTTGAATCAAATCCAAGGTGCAAATCTCGAGTTACTCTTTCTCTTCTTTCCAACAAATGATACTTTATATACATCATTAAACTTTGAATATTAATTCATATGATATAAAATACTAACGCTCGTGAAATCTAAAATGGTAGAGTATAAAAAAATCACAAATACATTATGCAAGTGGAATTAAAATTGCATCTCACCAGTTCTCTTCTTGTGGAAGATTACGACTGTAGAATGGAAACTCAAGGAGAAGGGCTGTTTTGAACCATGCCGGTAAGTTCCCATAGACTGATGGTGGCAACGGGATTAAAGGGCTGAAAATGATTTGACTAAGTCATTTTTTCTAAACGACAACACAACAATAGCCTCATTCCATTGGGTAGAAAAATATTTCTCCTTAATAAAACTGAAAATAAATAATAACATGGAGGAGGTAAATTAACCTTGTTCTTTTTTTGTATATCCTATATCCATCTACATTGCCAAACTTCTTATCTGCCGAATCCTGTCTCCATCATGCAATTCATCGTCAGGAAAGCCATGAAATTACAGCAGAATTTTCAAATAATAATAGGTAAGAAGCAAACCTCAAGCAGTGGAATGCCACTGACAAAAAGAAGCAACAATGTGAGAAAGATCGGTCCAATGACTACCAGCCATTCAGCACCCTCCAGTACAGGTGTAGATGCCACAAAAATCCCCCACCAAAGCAATATCTAAGTTAAGCATTCATGGCCCATGAAGGTTTTAGGTTAGTTTTCAAATAAAATAAGAAATATTGTTAGAACATTGAAACCCCAAAACCAACCATTAGCTAAGCAGCAAAAAGGGGAAAATTATCTCTTTAATTTATCTTAAAGAGGCAGGAATGTAAATAAATAGCCTATTCTAGCATATCTCAGCAACCCTATGCACATTTTCATGGAAATAGCTATACAATATACCAAGTCACACTATTTATTATTGGTTGAAATTTACTTGAAATTATAGAATTTTGTAGGTCTCATTTCTTATTTAATAAGCTCTACTTACGATTTTGTAGTTTCCAAATTTTTTTGACCAATAGTAGAGAGTGTTTTAGAAAACGTGTTGCTAGCACTCTGTATAATAAAAAAAAGTTATTTAATACATATATTGATATTATTTATTTCAAAATATAATTTAATTTAAAATTTATATTTATTTTATCCTACAATTCAATTATATATAATGTTAAAATTGATATGTTATTAGATCAGTTTCAAATTCATATAGATGGCCCTTTCAAATTTTGAGTCCACTAAGGACAATGATAAACTTGTCCTAAGCATACCCCTAACTGCCACTAATAGAGTGTTAGGGTAAATAATTTAATAAACAATTAATCAATAAGTTTATCAAATGAGAAATTATATTGTCATAAACTAGATTTGAACCTTACTGAATGAGTTGAAAAAGAAAAACTTATATAAAAAAGCTACACAATAAAACTTGTTGGAACAAGCTATAAAGAGCTTATAAAAATAACCCTAGGGGAATTCACAAATTCAACTAAACTTATTGTACGTTCTTCCATGTACAACCTGCAATACCAAAATATTTTCACTTGAAAGCAATAATAGCACATACCTCACCAAAATAGTTAGGATGACGAGAATATTTCCAGACTCCAACATTACACCACCTCCCTCGACTGTCTGGTGATCTTTTGAAATTCAGCTTTTGTTGATCTGCTGTACCTTCCACAATAAAACCGACAGCCCACAAGATCCACCCTATTATATCCACAACATGCAGAAAGGGATTTCTATCGCTTGCATTAACCAGTGTAACCGGTAAACTCACAGCCCACACCCAAACAGCCTGTAAAAAGACAACGTAAATTGACCATTACAAGACATCAAAAGAGAAGATTTCCTGAAAAAACAAACATCAGCATGCTAAATCTTAAAACAAAAATGATACAAGTCTAAGAAACCTGAAATATCCAAAATATGGCCAGTCTACCCAAATTATTGCGCATTTCGTCAAAGCGTCGGTCTTCTCCCCATTGCAAAATTCTGACAAGCATATTTAGATATTAGATCAACTATGAGACACTCATAAAGACACTTGGATAACTAATAGTCCTGACATTAAGCTGCATCCTAATGTTGAAGGAAATATACCTTGAGCATGAGAATTTAGAAGAATTGACGCATTTAACAGAACCTGAATAAGTAAAACTTTCTTAACAATTATGGTGCCTTGCTATGATACTTTTTTTACTCACAAATCAGGTACATGCTAAACAGTGCAGTATAAAATATAAAAGAGCTCCAATTGAAAGGGGATTTTCACAAAAATAAACATCAGTAATACAATATGGTAATCATATCATAGATTCATGTCTGGCAAAGTAAAAAGAAAATAACCCGTTCAATTCAAGCATATAAAGCTGAAGATGAAATGAAACATTCATGTTCTGGCAAAGTAAAAGCTAATAGATAAAAAGAAAAAGTATTTGGAATGAAATTGGTCCAAATGGTATGTGATACAAGGAATAAACCACATAATTCAACAAAGTTATACTCAATACTCTATAGAAGTACTACAACGGTACGGCCACAGATTCATCAAGGTGCACGATTCACTTTAATCGCAAGAAAACCACACAAGATATCATTCAGTCATATAACATAAACATATACACACATACCTGAACAAGAGGAAAAGCGCCAGGCGAAATCCCCATATCCCAACAAAAAAAGTCAGGATTATCTGAAAAGAGTGATTTTATTCAACATGGATCGGGACTCACGGTAGGAGGATAAAGATTGTTTTGTAATCTTCAATTACAATTTCCTTTTTAGCCTGATAATTCCAAATACACAAAAAGAAAAGGATACGTTGACTCACCTGTCGAAAATACCAGGAGCCTTTGATCACGAGGGTCAACACAGCAATTATAATGAAATTGGTGCTTCCTTCAAGGAGAAATTCATGGCAGAAGATTTCAACAACCACTTTGTTTTATTCATGAACAGAACAATAAAATATACTAGCTACTTATTTGTTTATTACCATAACAGAATAGAATAGTAGTTATTTTTTGAAGTGGAAAAAAAGGTCAAAGTGCAGTAGAGAATAGTGATACCGGCAAAATCAGTGACTTTGTCGAATTTGAGGAGCGCAGTGACGACGAAAAACAGAAACTGATATCCAATCTGAAAAATTAAACAAAGAAAAGTAAAAAAAAAAAAAAATTGTGAGAAAAAAAATGATGATAAATATAGGAATCGAGAGAGAGAGAGAAGAAATTGAGAATGGTTACAGTGATAAGTGCGGTGAACGCTAAGAAATGAGAATCGATGAGAGTAGCCATTGCCTTTGGTTTTGGTTTTGGTTTTGCTTAGGAAGGAAGAAGAAAGAAGAAAGAAGAAGAAACGTCAATGGCAAATGTATGACCAGTGTTTATATATGGGTACCACACCATGAACCCATGCGACTTATCCACACCCACCACAATTATTAATTAATCATTTTTTATTAATAAATCAAGATTTAGTATTTTATTTATTTATTTTTGTTAATGAATTTTGGCGGGAGAAATGTATATTTCTTTACAGTTAATGTTTAGGACCACAGCTAAAAATGAATAAATAAATTAGGTAAATAAAAATATTGCAAATTTTAACAGTAAAGTATATAATTTTTCTCTATTGTATTGGTTTACTTACAAAAATACATTATAAATAAGATGTAATAAAAACAAAAGAACAACAAAATTGACTTCTTTTATGAAAACTGACTAAGTTTGGAAAAGTAGATTAAAAATGTTTAGTAATTGATTTAATGTTATATATTTAATCTAAATTATTAATTTATTGTTATAGATTTAAAATAAATATAATAATGTGGAATGAGGAAGGTACATGAATTATCTGTATCAAATTGACATGTGCACTTTGCATGAATGGATACTTTGCTCTGCAGATGAAGAAATTGGTAACTCACTCAATGGAGCAAGGTAAATTTCACTTATGAGTAATTATTTGAATTGACAAAATTATTTTATAAATTACATGAAAAATTCTAATGAAATAAAGCAATCAGTTAATATAATAAATTATAATAAAGCTGTTTATAGAAAGATGATTAATAATAAAGTAAGTAATTAAAAAAATTGGAAATATTATTCAAGTTTTTTAATAATAATATTTCATAAAATTATATTAATTTAAAGAATAATTAACTTTTTAATATAATTTTATATAGAATATATAACTTTGATTTTTTATTAATATTTATTTTACAAGAAAATAAAATCAAAATAAAAAATATAAGTTAGCTTTGTTTCAATTCAGATTTTAAAATTCCATAAAAAAATTGAAAGTTAAATTGCTTCAATTTTAATTTGTTATTAACATTCTAAAAAATTCCATGAATCTAAATACAATTTTAATTTATTTTATGAGGAAACAAATTTACTTATGTCAAATTAATATTTAATTAAACTTAACTTCATTTCTACTTCAAAAAAAATCAAAATAATTTTTTTTAAAATATGTTCAAATCAACAATAATAAAATATTATATATATTAAAATTATTTGTACCAAAATATCTGTCACTTTTCTAATCGGATTTAATTTTCAAATTAATTTTTCATATAATAAAATAAAAATTTAAAAAACTCAAAACAGAATTATTTTGACCTATTTGCTTCCATGCTAAATCAAGAGCAAAATTCTAAAACTAATAACTTTTTACTGTCTTCAACTCATTTGAAAAATCAATCTCAAATTCCATATCCTTTCTTCACTCATATTTTAGTGAGTACCAATAAAATATAAACACAAAAATCCACAACTTTTAACAGTAATTACACTTACACAAACATTGTAATAAACTCAGGTGATTCGCATAAATTATTAAATGAAAGCAAGCTCCGTATAAACATTTCAATGCAGTTATAGATAAAATCTGTAACCAAATAGAATGCCACAAAAAATGAAAAACAGAATGCTATAGTGCTTTAGTCAAGTTATCAAAACTGATAGGGAAGATAATTTTAAACTTGTTCAAGCCCGAGCTGCTCCCTTGAGGCTAACCATGCGAGTAGATACATCGCCATGGGATCCCCTTAATGCTGAACCCCTTTGAGAAGTCCTCCCTGAACCTCCATATGAAGCACCTGTTCCTCGTCCCCTTGAATAGCCACTCCCAGCTGTGTGGCCTAATGCCATTGGTCTTCCACCACCACCACCATATCCGGTACGCCCACTGCCTGATCTTGGCTGAGAAAGGGACATGTCTTGCCATCTACCACCTGAAGATGTTCCACCACCACCTGCGGCGGCAGCAGCATAGTCCTGGCCATCTCTCCGCCTTAGAGGCAGATCTAATCCACTACCACCTATCCTTGCCTCTGTTGCTTTTTCATTATTCTCTGCGAGAATAGATAACTTCTCGGTCAACTGGAATGCCAATGCCTGCAGCCTAGAGTGTTCAACATCTTGGAAAAGAATACACCTGGTTGGCTGGTCCCAGCTTGCATAAAGCTCCTCATTGATCATCATCCTACTTACAATGCTATGAGTGCGAGAAACAGATAGATCAAAATTTTTTGAGAGCTGATCCAAGCACAAGGATTCATAAGATGAAGAGAAGGTAAAGAGGTACGTCCTCAATGCCTCCTCCTTGATTTTGTCCTTCAGCATTTCAAGCACAGTGTCTCGATTTCTCACAAATTTCCATACATCTAGAGACACAATAATGTCAAAAGCCTTCTGGAAGTCTCCCTTGCGTAGAACCCTTGTAGCAGCCATAACATGATCTCTCACATTTTCCGGTGGACCAGTAAATGTTTGTTTCTCGCTTACCTCGAGCAAGCGACGGAAATTTTTACTAATGACCTTCCGTTTGGCATCATGAACATTGGCTGCCAAGTTGGGAACTTCCAGCAGCATAGCAGATACAAGATGTACGGCCTCCAGGAGCTCAAGATTGATGTGCATATGATATGGCATCTGCCGTCTTCTTTCCAACCTTTCCTGAAAGATAATTAAAAAGAGTTATCAGCACCATTATAATGTAATTTATTATCCAATTCTAAAACAAAGAATTGATTTAAAAGGCATTAACAATACTGTTGTCCAATCACAGATCACTATTAAAATACACAAGATGAAAAGTTAGTGTCTACTGGGAAGCAACCTGATAATTGCAGAACCAACAAAAAAGCAAAAAAGCCAGATCAACCCTCTCTTGACGAACTGAGTATCAGCATGCTGACCAAATTATTATCAGTTTCACATTACTTCAATTTCTTTCAGTTCTTTGGCTATAAATTATCCCTATGATGTCATTTTTCATATAAAAAAGGTTTAGCTCTTCAGTACTGATTTACATGGTACATCTAAGCAGTTAAATAATCCATGTAGTTTTCTGATTAATTGCAATCCAATGCATACATTAAAAAAGCACAGTTTCACTAAACAAAGGAAGTTTAACACTTAATGCCTCACGGCAGAGAAGCATCTTACCTGATCTCGGTAGTGAGAGACTAGGGTGAGATCGAAATGACTGAGGAGCATGGTTATAAAACTAGCAAGTTAACTCGTTAACTCTTTCCAAATTAACTCGGAAGCAAACTAAGTGCATCCTCATCTATTCAAAGTACAAGTAAAAATGCTCCAAAAGATAATATTTCTCCATAACCCAATTACATAATGTTTTGTAATATTTGTATGAACCTATTTATTTAGGGTACTTTGAACTTAAATAATTTTCATTTACTACTAAATGTAGTTATTTTAATAGTATTGTGATCTTTTGTTTTTAAGTACTTTGATTATTTTATTATTAAAATATTTTTTCATATGAAAGAGTTTATGAATCTAGTTTACGGAACTCCCACGAGTCTACACAGACTCTCGAGTTTGATAACCTTGCTGAAGAGGATCTAGGCATTTTAAAATATATTCTATTTTGAAAATATTACAATAAGAAAAATAGCATAACCATACATGTATACATACACATATCTAGCAAATACTCCCTTAACAATAAATGAATTGAACTCTTAACAAAGACCAGCACCTAATAAGCATCCACCATATCAATCAATTAAAGGAGATCAATACCTGTTCTGGAGTCTTCTCATGATAACGACTTTGTGACACACCTTGTGCCAGCAACTCCTTCACCCTTCCACCAGAGTAGAGTTCGGACAGACAGCCATGTGCTTCAGAAATCAGTCCAACCCGAAAAGCACATAAACCTAACTGTGACATAGCCCTGTTAAAAAGTATCTGTGTTGAAATGTCTAAATGCTGAACACTATCTTGCAAATGGCTCATAAGCAGCAGATCACGGGCAATTGAGAACTCATCAAGAAGTGCATGCTGATATATATCACAGAGCATTGCTCGTGCTTTAGTTCGCTCATCTCCATATTTGTATATCAAAGATACCAATACATCCATCAAGGTCCTGCTATACTCAGGGAAAGTGGGTTTCCGTGCCACAACCTCTGGGGTAACAACAAATGCAGTTGGAACTCTTGGTTCAAATTCTTTTGACTCCTCACTTGCCTCCCCTGCATTCTCACCAGCTTCTGTCAACTCAGTCAATTTTCTCATAGCATCATAAACCTCCTGTGGTTTGTAGTAAATGAGCTCAACCCTCCTTAAGGCCACCTTAGAAGCGGCTTTGAAATTTCCAACTCTTTCAATATATTCCTGGACATTCTGAGCAAGAACCAGAAATAATGGTTCATCCCTAAGTCTCTCCACATAGTCACGTGTATGAGGATCTATACATTGCAAGCTCTTGAAAAACTCAACATCAATTCTTTCTAAGAAAGCAACTAAGTTACCCCAAACCCGAATTGGTCCATTATGTTCGATACCTTTCTGAGTCTCATTTTCATCTGGTTCCACAGAATCATCAACCACTATGTTTGGGTACTGGACTAAAATATCAAGAATGATCAGCATGTTGTGAACACACTTTTTCCATACATTTATGGGCATGTACCCATTCAGACCTGGATTAACATCAAACTGAGCAGAAACCACACTGAAAAGAATTTCCAGCTTCTGTGCAGGTGTCTTAGCAACTTTAGTTAGGAAAGTGAGCTGCTCAACCTGCTCAAACCTCCCAGTTCCCTTCCTTCCCCTAGCAGACACAACCTCTTTAAACTTCTTGTTAACAGTGTCCCATGTGATCTCACTAGGGTTTTTCATGAACTGTCTATCTAAAAGTCTGTCCTTCTTGCTAAGCTTTTGGTCCCAAGGACCTTCATCTGCCTTATCATCGTCATATTGAGAGCCTTCCGAATCAGATTTGGCTTCTGGTTTTCGAAGCTGCTCAGGCTCAATAATCTCATCATCACTTTCATAATCTTCCTCACTCTCCTCTTCTTCTTTCTCCTCCTCACTCTCAGGGTTCTCCCTGCACTTATTAATCAACTCCTCATACTGCTTGTTATTCTTCTTCAGCTTCTGCTTCATTGAGTTCAAGGCTTTAGCATTGCTACTACTCATTTTCTTCTTGGCATCCTTATTAGCCAAAGCCTGAGCCAAGAAATCCTCCAAGATCACAAGTGCCTTGATGTAAAGGTTGGGGACCTTCACCGACTCAGTGATGCGCATGACTTTCTCAAGCTGTTTGTTAATCTTGTCAAAATTCTCTAGCAAGCTCACCCAGTCATTGATCTTCATGGCATTCTTCATCTGGTCGACAGTGGAAACCATCTCCTCAAAACGCTTGTCTTTTGCTGACCTCACAACACGTTTCTGGCCATCGGAGTCATCACTGTCACTTGCATTGTCCTGCAGGTACCTGCTTGTCACTGCTTGATTGGCAGAATCTCCAACCGCCGTTTCGACCTCCTCGTCATAATCACTCTCCTCCTCCTCAGAATCACTTCCACCCTGCCATTCAGTAAATAAAAAACGCTTTGATATCACATATTTCTTCAACTCAACACAGCAAATAATCAAAACATAATTAAGAATGTGTTAAAAACCTGGGTCCAGAATCTGGAGGCCATCCTTTGTCAAAAGTTGTGAGTAGCGTCAAGAATCTGCAAACAGACACAATATCAAATTGTAGCTGTATCACGAAAGCATAAAATCAGATAAAAAAAAATCCATTTTTTCAACATCAATCGTCTCACAACAAAGGGGGGAAACCCTATCCTATTGAAGCTTCTTCCAGTTCACAGAACAAACAGAAAAGCACAAGGACGACGTCGGTCTTTCAACAACCATGAGCAGGACTCAATATTTAACATTAAAATAATTAAGCGTAACAAAATTCTCAACCAACACAAACCAATTATCAGAAAAACTCACAACGTTGGGTGATGCAATGACACCCAAATAGACCCCCTTGTTTCACACAAGCACAGTAGGAAACAAATTAAATCTAAAAATGGAGCAGAGAAAACGAAACACGCATTCAGAAAGAGGGAAATGTGAGCGTAGAGAAGAAGATCAAAATAGCGTGCCTACCGATTTGCGACGCGAACGAAGGGATTAGGGAAAAGAGAGAGATTGAATGAGATTTGGAAATTTGGAATGGATGCGTGAATTAAGGTTGGTGAAGAAGAATTAGGGGTTTTTGATACTAAGCTGAGTTAAGTGCAGTGTAACGTTTTGTGTTGTGTTGTGTTGTGAGTGCTAAGGAAATAGGGTTAGGGCACAAGAGACGAATACGGAGAAAGCAAAATTTTAAAAAAGTTATATATAAGAAAAATAGCAAAATAAATATATTTTCCACTTGAACGTAAAAATAAATAGATAAAATATTTTACATTCTCATTCAACTAAAAATGGTAGGCTTCTTTTTTTCCTGTACCCCTACAGTTTTATAAATTCCAAAATTGACCTTTATTTTTTATTTGAAAAATATGAAGTTTTTTGGATTATCGAAAATTGAAATATTGGTAGCAAAGTTTTTATAAATTGTTGAATTCAAAAACCTAATTTCTATTACTGATGGATGGATCAGAATGTTTTTTTAAATTATGAATTTCTATATCCGAAATATATTAATATTTTAATGGATTGGAATGTTTTTTTAAATTATAAATTTCTATATCCGAAATACATTAATATTTTGCATTTTATTTACTCATCATTCATTAAGAGACAACTCATATATTATAAAATGAGTTACTCGTCAATCTACCACCTTTTCCTATTTCTTTCTGATCATTTCGAATAAGATTTCCTGAAGATGTAAAGTTTTTAAACTTAAAATAAAACTTAGCAAACTTAGTATATATGATTTGCTATTAAATTATAATATAAAGTGTTTTGTATTATTAATATATGTTATTTTTCAAATAATAGAAATATTATTACAATAAAAAAAATATTTTAATAAAAAAACTATATAGTCATTTTTTAAAATAATTTAGATAAAAAATTGTAAACTTTTGTTTTAGTATTTTCTCCAAACATAAAATTAAGTGTTACTTTAAAAAAAATTAAAATTAAAAAAAAAAAAAACTTAAAAAGGATTCCCTTCCATTTATTTCACTAACTTAAGGAAAACTATTAATTTTTATGTTAGTCGCGCCACCATTTTTTTCAAATAGTAAAATTTAAATTTTTTTCCTTCATTCTATAGTTCTTTTCTACTAGAACATTTTTTTTCATCCAAGAGTAATATTAGAACATTACTTAATTAAAAAGTTGTTTTTAAATTAAGTCCATTAAAAAGTTATTTTCTTCCTGCACCTTCATATTTTCTTACCGCACTTTCATATACTTTCTTTTTTATTTCCATACTTCTTAAAATATCGAAATTAATCTATATTTTATTGATGTTTACTTTATTTCTAAAATCTAGAATTTAAAAACTTCCTGAATTAACAATCAAAATAACATTTGTGATATTTTGCATTTTAAATTTTTAGATTATATAATTTGAATTTGCTTCTCCCCATCTCCATTTTCCCTTTATGTAGAAAAACCAAAGAAATAAATAGTTCTTTATAAAAATTATAAATTATAAAATTTAAACATAAAAAACAAGCAATTTTCTTACAAAATCATATGATTTTTAATATTTATTTATCTGTAACTGTGTAATTTAACTTACAGATATAAATATCTAGAGGTCAAAAATTTTAAATCATTAAGAACAAAACGGATATTTTAAGTCAATGTTTTTGGTATAGATTTGAATTGACATGGTACACAGAGAATCAGCCAAAGTAACATATTGTTTTTAAGTTTTAGCTATGCATGAGTGAGTGTAAGGGTCCAATAGAAGAAAACTTTCTAACTCACCCTAATTCAAATTTCTCACAAGTTTCTGGTTTTTCTGTCTTAGCCTGACCCCGTACTGATATGTGAAAATTGATTTCTTTTGATTCTTCATTACAGCTGCCAATGCCATCAATGGACTTCTTCTAAACAAACAATAAAGATTCTTTCACACATCCAACAGTAACACATTTTCATTTCACAACTCTTTATAATAATATTTTAAATTAAATTACTGATAACTGTTGATACTATTGTTGCCTCTGGCCTCCAAAAGTCTGTTAGGAAAACTTGTTGATTATTGAAATGTATATTACCTTTCAATCCCATTGAAGAGAATGAGAAAACAAATGGATAATCTTATATGATACATTCATTATTGGATCAAGGAATTATGAACAATGATGAGGACTTACAAGAGGAAAATCTGCATTGAATCATTAAGCAGGAGCAATGGAGACTTTGTCCACCTCTACAATGTATTCAAGGGTTGCAAATGGAGGGATTTGCACACCAGTGCCTAAGTCAGCACCATTCTCTCTAAACCCCAATTGAGGAGGGACTATTACCTTCCTCTTGCCTCCTGCTTTCATAGTTTTTAGCACATATTCTATCCCTTCACACAGTCCCTTGCTATATGGCCTTGATCCCATCACTAGAGCCAATGGTTTCTTCTCCCCCTCAAATGTGTTCACAAACACTTCTCCATTGTCTTCAACTTTTCCCATAATATCAATCACAATCAGATCACCCTGTCTTGGTGAAGCGCCACCACCAACTTTCAATTCATAGTACCTGAATTCAAAGCATCAGAAAATGAGGCATATAACTGTATGAAATTACCTAGCTTATTATAGAGTGTAAAAGATAGTGAACCTTATGCCATTAGGCAGCACCACCTCTTCCACCTTCTCAACGTTCCTATGCAATGCAAGACAAGAACCTCATCAGTCATCCTTAAAGAACTAACTAATATATTAGAGAAGAGGGTCAATGTTGAAAACTCATCTTAATTGCAATGAGTTCTAACCTGCCTTAATTGGAACCTAGAGTTAGTGGTCTTCAAAAGGTCTACTCATAGAAGGGCTAGCCAATAGGACCAAGTAAAACCTAAGTAGTGTTTAGAGATATGACAAATGTAGTTCTTATAAGACTTTTTACTGTACAAACCCAAATCCTAGGAACTGTAAATTTTCTTGAAGAAGTGACCTCAGTAGAAGAAAAAAATATGCTTTTAGTAACTTTCAAACATTGCCGGAAAGTTATTGATAGATATGTAAGTGCATATTTAGATTTCAGTTGGGAGATAAAAACTACTTTCACTCTCAAAGAAATATTCTTTTCCTTCATGAATTGGAAGTCGAAATTGTGTATTTGAATGACATAAGTAATTTTCTAACTTTTATCATAGCCTAAGAGGCCTACTGGTGCCACCAAATGATATACTTTTGCCACATTTTGTGAGAGAACTTGTTACATTCATAACTGAGGTGTTCAGTGGATTTTAAAAAGAGAGTTGATATGTTGACAATTATGTACCGGATTACAACTCTAATGCATTACAACTGGAAAACAACTGGAAAGATAAACAATTTTCTATTAAAATTGAACAATTATAAAATTGTATTGATAAAATCACAGTTTGAAACTGTTTTGTTTCAATTTACAGTTATCAAACTAACATTTTTCTTTTGAAGAGTATATATATTTCAAGGTCATAAATTTCTGTAGGGGTTGAAGAAGTTTCCTAAGGATGAAGCAAAAAACTCTCTCTCTCAAACACACACTCACAGACACTTTTGTATAGAAACTTGGAACACGGACCTTGTATTTGCCTCTTGCTGAGACACCTCAAGACGAGTCTTGATTTGTTCTGAGATGACACCAAATGCAAGAAAACCAACCCATGCAAGACCAGCTCCTAGCCCAAACCGTCTAGTCAAGGAAGTGGCTATCCAATCTGTGGAATCAACCTTAGTGGATGAAGTGACTGGTTTGATGGGCTTCTGTTGCTTAGCTTCAGTGAACACTTGCACTGATTCCTCATTCAAGTTTGTTGTTCTTAGCTGTGGAGAGGAAGTTGGGGGCTGAGATTGTGGGGGAGGAGTTGGTGGAGGTGTTGGTGGTGGAGTCCCTGATGATGAAGAAATGTGATGAGTTCTGGCAAGGGGAAGGGAGAAAATGGGTGGGGAACCAAAGAAAGTAGCCATGTTGATGATGAAAGAAGGTTGGTTGGTTTAGATAGAAAAGGTAAAAAGAAATATCTCACAAGTCCCCACCTTATCCCTTACAACATTCATCTTAGCCTTTAGTTGCACACATGTCACAAATGATAACATAAACTATAAAACCTTAGCTGTTACGTATAAATTATGCAGACTTGATTCTCTGCTTTTGCAGTAAAACAAAGAATGACACGTTTCTTTCTTTCTTTCTTTCTGTGTTAAAGGGGAAAAAGGAAAAGTTTCCCTGCCAATGCCAACTATAGCTACATCATGCCACTCTCTCTTCCCAATGCATGTAATCTATATCTATCTATATATATTCATGTAATGTTACTTTCAGATACTTGCTCTATAAAGTCTGAGATAAATTTACTTTTGATCCTCAAATTTAAAACTAATCTTTTTATTCTACCATTAAAAACTTTATTTATATAATTAGCCATTACTAGTCGTTTGCATAATAATCTATTTTATCTTATCAATCAATATTAAATCACATGTTTGTTTCCTTTTTAAAGTATTATTAATTTTAATATAAAACATGATATTTCCTGTAACAGTATGCAAGTCCAAGAGAGAATTGCAAGAATCACAGAAAATTTAGCACATTTAACCAGTTAACATGGTCACTGATTACAGAAGCAAGCAACTTTCAATTATCGTTAATCCTTTCTTCTGTCCAAATTACAGATGCAATTTTCCATAACTATTTATGAACAACAAAATTTAGACACTGATTACAACATTTTCCAAAGAATTTTGTACAAACAAATGGTACAACCTGACACTTGCTGCACTGTGGATTACACAGAAAAGACAAGGAAATGGACGAAAACAAAGGAGAAGGAACTAGAGGGGTGGAAAGCTTGAATGAGAATGTAAGTTAGCTGAACCAATCACTTTTGTCAATCCCAAACGGTAAATACTCTACAATTTGCCCTCACATTTTTAGCAATAAAAGGAAAAACAAAATGTTAGTTGTATAATTGTCTCCTATCCTGCACGAAATTCAGCAACTCGTGATGACTGAGCACTTGATCTAGGCACTTGAGAAACAGTAATTGGCCTCTGCAATGGCTTCAGAGTAGCCATGATTTCAGCAAATGTGGGCCTCAACTTTGGATCTCTGCAATTCAGAAAAGTAGCATATCCGGTCATATTTCTTACTGTAGAAAACAAAAATATTCTTTCATTCAAACATGCAATGACTGATATATATTATTGCAAACTCGTATCTACAACCTTAAAAACATGTTTATGCCCTTTAAAAGATCACATTCAAAGAAAACACATAATCTCCAACTGTTTCACCATTTAAACTCAGAAATTCATCCTTACAGTTGGAGAATGTCAAACAATCTAAACAGAATGAGAAGAACAACTTCTCAGAGTGATATGCCACAATTCTATCTGGTTAAATAGAAGGGTATGACATATTTGAGTCACAGTTCAGAATGGAAGGACAAAATGATTGAAAGTACACTCACGTCTGCCAGCATTGTCTGATAATATCTGCAATGGCAGGGTCTACATCATCTGGAATGTCAAGACGGCGATGTTGGAAACCCACTGCACCGACAACTTGCATTGGATTCATTCCTCCCCAGGGTTGCTGCAAAGTAGAGAGCTCCCACAATATGACGCCATAGCTGAAAACGTCGCACCTAGAACATGAATAGCAACATGTCATCATAAAAGCATTGAGTTCTAAAAAGTGGCTGAGGCAATGAGAAAATTGGTTCGTGATAAAGACAATGATAGAACAGTGTTTAGTGCACAAGAAAAGAAAAACCTTGTTTTGATTTCCCTAAAACTGTAGATTGCAGAGGATTCAGCAAGTTAACCAAGCTTATTTTTTGTTGATAAAAGAATAATCTTTAATTACAAAGAGAAAAAAGGGATTATCACAGTCCTCCTGGGGAAAAAATGTGGAAGGTTAGCATCAAGAACCAACTCTCCCAAAAGCTTTAGTTGTTAGGTGCAAGCCCATGAATGTTCTTATCAATATATCACTTCAGAAAAATAAAAAGAGAATTGGACCACATTGGAGATTTATGATCAATAGTTTCTTCATTTTCCTTTTCTTCCTCGTTACTACGAGCAAGATGTAGCATCCAAGATCAACTGATGCTTCTATTTCCCCATGATTGGCATTGATCAAATTATAGAAGACAAACATGTGATATCCAATCATGAAACTCAGACTGTCCAATACCCTATCCTGATTTATTGCTCCAAACTTAGATATATTCTTCCTCAGTTTAAAGTCTTAAAAACCATAGCTTCTGAACTGAACATTGTAGAACCTTACATATAGCATCTGTAGTTATATATCCAACTTTTTAATTACCAAGTATGACATGTAGTTTGTTCTTGTTTGGTATACCTGGCTTGCTTGGGATGGTTTAAATTGTAGCAAATAATAAATTTTCCAAAAGCTCTTTCAGAAAGCTAACAAACATGAGCAATTATTTCTTCAAATAAGCTGAATCAAACGTGCACTTAATATAAATTCATAAATTTAGCTACTGATATTTAGAATAGGCTAAAAGAATCAGTTTGTCCTGCCTACTTGTTAAACTAATGAAATCTACATAAATATTTGCATGCACAATATGCTAGTCATACATTTGTGGCAATGTTAAATAGAGGAAGAGTGGTCAGATTGGAAGGGTTTTCACAACACCTTTGTGTCCTTAAAGCAAAACAACGACTACCAAGAATAATAGAGCTTACTTTTCATCTGAAAGTTCATTTCTCAACACTTCTGGAGCCATCCATTCAGCCTGAAACATATATTATACACATGAGTATTTTCTTGTATATCCAATTCCAATGAGTTCTACTGGGCCGTCTTTCATCATTGCAGATAAAAGAATGATGATGCAAGAAAATGGATGTCATAAACAATGCCAAAATTATTAGTTAAAAGATATACGAAGTGTCTTTAATTTGTGTTCGAACATATGTTCATTAGCATGATATTATTTAACAAAGGGGGCAGATTTTATAACAGCTAGTGGTCAAAGGAAATAAAAATTATGATAGCTTACTGTTCCTGCAGTTGATCTGGAAGAAAGGAAGGTGCTATGCTTCATTCGTGATAAGCCAAAATCACATACCTATTCAACAGCAAAAAAGTGATAGCCTATCAACAAATAAAGTCACTCACAACACTATAAGGAACATAAATCACAAGATTCATTATAATAACCTTTACAACCCAGTTTTTGTCAACAAGAAGATTTGGGGACTTCAAATCACGATGCACTATCACTGGAGTACTGCTGTGCAGATAGTTCATTCCTCGGGCCTGAATAATCAAAAGAGAACAAGGTTATATATCATGAGATCTCTGGTTGTTACAGCAATAATTTACTTAGTGAAACTGCATTCACTTAAAGACAACAAGATCCTACAGCATCAAGGGCCATCCGCAACCGCCTCCGCTCATCTAATTGATTGTTAGGTCGGTGAATTAATCTATACAAACTCCCTCTGCAAAAGATTATCAACATATCAGTACTCAAAGAATCAAACTCAGAAAGACATTAATCAACTATAATAAATACCCTTGAGTATGGTTATCTATAATTTCTGACTTCTTACATCACTAGCCTAACAAACATCAGCATAAGTTGGCTTTGAATTAGTAACATGTAAATGGTACATTTGCAAATACACGCCTACAGTTTCAGTTCACAGCATTCATATATTATTAGAAAATGGTATTGAACACAGTCACAAATAGTTTTATGAAAAGGATACACTGAATGCATTCAAAAGTGTTTCTATTTTGTATATGTAATCAAGGAGTCATTAAGATAGAAGAGAGAGGTCCAAATGCTATTATACTATCCAATAAGGATTTTCTCCTTACTGCACATGCCACATCATTCGCTAAAGTAATTTACAAAGTATTTTTGGAAGATGTAGCATTACTCTTGTCTCATAGAACAGTTACAATTATTTGTCTATTTAATTGATTAAGCTGGTAGTGCAAGCAAATATCAACTTCTAAAAAATTGCAAATCCACAATATCAGTCTCATTAAGCTCAGGAAATGAAGAAATTCAAGTTACCTAGGAAGAAATTCAGAAACAATTGAAAGATTTGGAGGCCGAGTTACTGCTCCCATGAAGAGAACAACATTTGGATGCCTCAGTCTTTTCATTATTTGGACCTATTGCAATTTACATAAATTAAACAATCACCTCCATCATTGAACAGGGAACCATATAAAGATGTAAATGAGATGGTGGGACAACAAAAACAACCAATATTACATAATACCTGAAGAATTGACGAAAAAATTACTTCACATCAAATTTTGAATTGGTAAATCTTAAATTAGAAATATTAAAGAAACGACTAAATTAAACTATGTTCCATTTGATCCACTTATCTCACTAAAACTCTAAAGCCTCTATTGACCAGACCAAGCTATAATATTTACTCTCAATGGAATCATTAATCATAAATAAGTAAAAAAACCTTAGGTAGCAATGGCCTTACCTCACTTTTGAACTCTTCAAGTAATTCACCAGAGATATCCTGATATAAGAACTTTTTTACTGCAACTTCCTATAAAGAAAAGAGAGGGAACATACTGTAAATATATATATAAAAAATATAATCTGCAATGTAAAAGGATTATATATATATATATTGACAAGTGGCAACATCAATGAGGTAGGCAATACAGCAACAAAATTACATTTTATAAACTGTTGTACTTGTATGTACAGAGGTGCAATTGCAGTAGTGAAGGCTTAAAAGGTTCACATTTTATTGCAAACAATAATGACTAAATGAATAATAAAAGAAAGATGAAAAACCTATGTGGTACGCTAAATAATACAATTGATAAGGTTCATGATGGTATGATACTCACAGTTCCGTGCCATTCACCACGGTAAACTTCCCCATATGATCCTGCATGTGAAACACAAGCCACACAGTTGCAAATTGAGATTTTTCTACAGAACAAGGACAACAAACAGAAAAATGTACAAGTGATATAGAACAATGCACAATTAATACCTAGTCCAATACGCTCTCCCATTTTGATTTCCTCCCATGGAATGTCATACTCGGCAACCTCGTCCAGTGCAGAATCAGATTTTGTGCTGTCATTACTTACAGATCTATCAGATTTTCTCTCACCTTCTGAGTTTTCTCCTAAAGCATTAGGCTCTCCATCACCACTACCCTTTGACTCAGAACCACCACCCTCTGTATCCCCATCACTTCGACTGCCCTGCTCATACTTACTGACAGCAGCAGTAGTTGCTACAACAGCTGCAGCAGTAGCAGTAGCAGCTGCTGCTACAGGAATCTCGAGATTTGAGTCAGTGTTTGATTTTGTCACAGCAACTACCATAGAAGATGCAACAACAGCCGCAGCAGCAGCTGCAGCCGCTGCCACTGGGACATTCTTCCCATACTTTACCCGAGCTGCTTCTGCCTGAGATGGTATGCCATGTCCAGCAGTTTCCCCTGTATCAAGAGAAAGACCAATTCCTAAGCCATCTACAGGCCTAGAATCCAGAGGACTGCCAGGAGTTGATTTGCGAAGAATTTTGAGGTAAGGCAAAGGAGGCAAAAATCGAGCAGGAACTAGGCTGTCATCAGTCTTAATTTCTTGCTCCACACTTGCTTGTTTATTTTCATCTTTTTGTTCAGTTAGAAAATTGGTACCAGTTGAAGTACCTAACTGCCCATGATACATTTCAGAAAATAAGTTAGGAGGTGCAACAACACCACTTTCAAGTAAAACATCATGAAGTTTTTGAGCCAAGTTAGGATTCTCCTTAGCAGCATCAATCATGTATTGAGAAACATCTTTGACTTTCATTCTACGTGCTGCAGGGGAACTGATGCCTTCAGTCCAAGAAGGAGATCTTCCATGCATGTATGAATAGTTAGGTCTGCTGGAAGATTCCTTCACTCTGATCTTCTCTGCATAGGGGGTATTTTTGGATTCAATTGATGGTTTCTTTAAATATTCCTTAACTGCAGCAAGGCCACTCACACCGGATTCTTTCCCTCCACAGTCTGAAGTTTCTTCAGATGAACTTCCAACCCCGCTACTGAATGATGCTACATTGGACGAATCTAGCTCTCTTGATGAAGGACTGGCCACAGAGGAAGATCCATCGCATTCAATGTGTGATCCAGTAGCATCAGATGGAATAAGTGCTCCAGGAGCTGCCATTAGGTCCACAATGTACTCCCTGAAATTCATATCAGTCATAACTTGCAGATACATGTTAACAAGGGTTTGCAACTTCTACTTAAGAAAGTTAAAGAAAGAATGAGAGAACATTCAGCTCTAGGCAATATTAAATGATTTATTGAAAACCTGACAAACAAAAGAGACTAGTAAACAGTATTAGTAATAGTAATATAACACGTTTTCAAGTTAGGAACAGACAATACTTGAGGTGTCAGCCTAACTGAGATGTCAAGTTGCAAAGTGATGCCTAACATGAAAGCTTTTATATAAAAAAAAGTTAAGAACAGACAAAGGAAGCATTAATAACCAAGATTTCCTGCGTATTCTACTGAAATTTAGCATTACACACATAAAACAGGTACAACTATTGTACATGAGTATAAAAATCTTGTTTCAATGACCATGGATAGATATTAATGGTGCTTACCTTCCATCATCAATCTTGACAAAGTTCATTGCCACATCATCGGAACCCATATACTGCAGTCCTTTCACTAATCGACATGGAATGCCCAAACTGTCAGCTAAAACCTACATATAATGTTGGAGAACCCTCTTACTAAGATTTAATACAGATAAATATAACTTTATTAGATGAATGATGAGAATTTCCAGAAGAGTATAACAAAAATCTCATAGCAAATAGGGGTCCTACCTGCTCATTGAAATGATATTGTTTATATTAAATCTAACCATAATTAGTGCCAAACCATTCTTCATTGAAATGTAAACCAGAAAGAAGAATATTGGGAAAAGTACCTTAAATAACAATGCGCGATGCCGAGCCAATCCAATGGTGAGCGAACCAAGTGGCAAAACCATGCTGCCAAGGGTTGCTTTTAGACTGTAACTAAGACTCTTCCAGGCTCTGGACATGCTTTCAGGATCCTTCACTGATCCACCCATATAGTCAGCCACCATTATTGCAAGCTTGCGTACCAAATTACTATTTAAAACTACTTCAAAATCTTTTCCTGAATTGGCAGCCATCTTCATGGCTTCTTGTTCAAGTTTCAACAAGTTGGAATCACCAGCCCTATTGACCAAGACTGCTTCCCATGTCACATCATCTGAGGTCGGTTTTCCTTGCAGATCTACAAGAGAAGGCATTCTTGCAGACGTTGACTCAGTCAAGATCCCATACAGATCATAGAAACCATCTGAGATCTTGTCATCATAACCAAGAGCATTGTAATTCTGTGAAGCACGGATAAATCTACGATATGAGATAAGTCAGAAAGGAATATAAAGTAGGACATATTACAGTTAAGTAATTTACAGAAAGAAGTTAGCTTTCACCAGTTCATGCATCAACATCCTGATCAATTCAGCATCATTAACTCTAAATTTACTTTCCCAAGATGTCAACAAACTATTACTATTATAAATCGTTTGATGTCCTGGAAGTATGTGGTATAAGTCCAAATTGAAAGATCTTAATGCACCTCAGGCACAACTTCAGCATCCTCTTTCAATATATATGACATGGTAGAAATCGTAGCCATTATGAAACTCCAACTTCTAAGAGCAAATATGCTTAGTGATATAGGAAGTTCCAGCCCTACAGCACTGTTCAGAGTGCTATTGATAAATTTAATGATGGCAAAATTCTACCAACAATCATGAGTTGTTATCTTTGTCATTTCACACAGATAAGAAAGTTTAAAGACAAAAAAACAAGTGAGGTCAAATGCAATATAAAGAGTCACAGATCCTTTGCTTTCAAAATCCGCCCCCTCCCTTTCTTCAGGCTTTACACGTATTACAATTCCATGATTCAAGTTATGAAAATGAAGCAATCAGAAGTTCTTTAAAGCTTTGCATTTCTCTGTTTATGATAGATTATACTTTTGCTCTGGTGGCACCCTCATAAGCATAACTAGAAGAATGTGACATCAACCTTTAAGTCAATGGCCTAACAAAATGACTTACCCAGTACCGGTAGGCCACAACTTCAGCTGGTGTATTATCAGGGTCACAAGATCCCAAACTGATCTGCTTAACAGCTTCAATCTGCACAGCCTCAGGATCCTCTTTTGCACTCAGCTCCAAAGCCAATTGTATCTGATATTCCTCTTCCACTTCAGGATCTCTAGACGTGCTGGACTCCGAATCACGCCTTGCTGAATCAGACACAACATCCAAACCACCACTGCTCACTGAATCAGAAGGGTCCATTCTTTCTCCTCTGGCCAGGTTGGGAGATGGAGGACTGGGACTCTGCCTATTAGAAACTGAATGCAACCAATTGGATAGCTTCTTAGGGGCAGTGGATGAAGATGAGCCATCACTGGACTTGGTGCTCTTCGATGAAGTAGCCCCCTGTGGATCATCCGATTGGTTAGACATGATATGAAGCTTCTTAAGAATGTTCTTCATATCTATTCTCTAGAGTACTAAATGCTAAAGAAGTGGAAACCTCTCCATTTTGTTCTTTGACCAAGCATGAATCTCTCGACTCCAAGTATGGTCTTCGGTATCTAGAAAACCATTCAAAGAACCCCTTTTTTGCAAACAGCTCCCGAACCAAGACAATCAAATCCAAAACAGTCGCAAGCAACAGGCCTTGCAAGCTTCCGAGCGAGGCGATCCAGATGGTTGAATTGAACTGGAGCAGTCTCCTATTCAGCAGACAAGACTGAAATATTCCAAAAGAAACACAAACAGATGTTTGATACCATTCACCACCTTTAGGAAGCAGGGAAACCAAAATCACTTAGCCCCCATATGGAGAAAGAATGGATCTTTGTTTCTGTTTGTGGAAGGAATAAGAGCACAAAAATGGAAGAGACAAGAGAGTTGTGAAGACAACATTAAAGGGCAGAGGCTAAGACAGCAGAGACTAGGAGCAAGTGGGAGATGGTAGGGGCCACAAAGCATGACCCACTTGAGAAAATAGAGGGTCACAGGCACTTCCCAGTCCCAGAGAGAAAATTAAAGGGGAACTTGGTGGTGGGACTGGAAAACACACACAAAAAAACTTAGCTTTCTCTTTCTTCTTCCTCCTCCTCCTCCTTATCTCTATATGTTTTTTGTGTTTAGTGGAGTCCCATATGAAAGTAGTGGTGGTGGTGTTATGAGTTTGGTGATTGTGGTGAAGTGGTGTGAATTTGGCATAGAGAATGAAGAAGTTGGTTGCTTTGAGTCTTCAAGTTTTGCTATTTGAAGGAAACCCAATGTTTGTCCTTAGTGATATGCAAGTATAGGACAAAGGGCATTTCATTGAAGTGGAGAAGTTGCAAAAAAAACTCACTTTCATTTCATGTGCATCTCATCTCATCTCTTCTCTTCTCTTGTACTACTTGAGTAGCCCGCACTCTGCTCCCACCTTTTCAATGCTCTATTCAATTCTCTCCTCTTCTATGCTACTCGCGGATAACGGTACCCATTATTACCCCTTTCTTCTTTTCCTTTTTCAACCAAATCTACTGTGTCCTACACTCCTAGTGCTTCCTACACACTCAAATCTTGCATCCCACCATTCTCCATAATTTATATATATACAAACACTTGGTGGACAATCTACTAGACTTCGTACTACAACACTTCACCTTTTCCTCTTAGCCTCCACCATTATTCTTTACTTTTCCACAATTTCATTTCTCATTTCTCTTTATTATTTCTTCCTCTTTCAAATCTTATTCAATCACTCTTAAAAATATACTTATTACTGTAGTTACCTGAAATCAATTAATCAAAGAGAAGAACTGTCTTCACTGTTTAGTTTTGGTTGGTGGATAGAGATGTTGACTATTTGGTTTGATTGAGTTTTCAAAAAAATGGTTTCATTCATAAAAAGTTAGTTTAATCTGATTGAAACAGTTTGAATTATAATTCACTGTAAAACCCTAAAATTATATCATAGTCTTAATGAAAGTTAACTTAAAAATATAATTATCACAATCTTAATTAGTATATTAATTCTATGCTACATGGACACCGTCACATAAATGTGTATAATCTCTAAAATGTAGGATAAGAGGAGACTTGTAGTAAAAAAATGTTTTTTATGATTAATTCAAAAGGATTTGTTTTTTATTTTTATAATTATAATAAAATTTTATAAAATTAATGTATTTCTCTTTTTTAAAATTACGTTAGAATCGTATTAGAATTGTCATAAATTCAACAAATATTTTTTTGAATTTGACACTTCACCAATACATGTCGTATAAGTGTTAAGCAAGTGTCGATGTCCGATACGTGTATCGGACACGAACACACTATTTAAGAGACGTGTATGAGCCATAAATTCTTTGTGTGTCTAATTATTCAACCGAGTTATACATTACTTTCAAAATAAAACAATGTATTTGATTAAATTAATTTTGAAATTAGATGTGAAACTGAATTTAGTTAAATAAAATATATTTTTGAAAAAATAGATAGAATGGAATGGGTTTATTATAAATAAATAAAAAAATAGATTAAAGAAAAGGAAGGAAAAGTGAAAGAAAAAGGTGACGTGAGGTATTACTTTGCTATAGAACATTTATTGCAGTTTTATTATTGACCACAAATTTTATTGGCCACAAATTTCTGATGCATAGCCCCAAAGTCGTTGCCCATGAAGGACAGTGACTTATCACTAAATCATAACGGCTGTTTATATTTATTAAAAATCAAACTATTCAATTAAAATATATAAGCCTTTACTATATAATATATTTAATTTTTTTGTGTTCTCGAAACTATTTTAATTTTTAACAAATATTTTTAAGACGCTCACTAATAAAAGTTATTGTATACAAGATGAAGAATAATGTTTAAAAGAAAATCAAATATATAAAGAATCACGGTTTAAAATAATTGTTAGAGAAAAAATATTTTATTAATGACAAAGGTCGTATAAAATGAAGATATAAAATATTAATGACATCACATTCAGGTGAGGAAAATAAAAATCTCATTTTCTAAATTGTGTATATGCTTTAATTTGTAATATTTAAATAGAAAAATCGATCTTTATAAAACGATGTATTGTAGAATAAAATTTACATTATGAAAATAACTAAAAAAATCAAAAATTAAAATTGTAGAATCTTAAATATATCTTGTCAATATCTGTTAACATCCTTACAAATTTATAAAAGTTAAAAAATTGTTTATTTTTGAATATGTAATAGTTTTATATTATTTAACAGTTGAAATTAAAAGGATTTATATATATTTATCTTCTTTAACATTCCAAAAAATCTTTCAAATATAAAATTCAGAATATGAAAGTAGATAATCCCTTGTATAGGAAGATTAATTCTAACAATATTATTTATAGACGAAAAAGATAAAGACATTTCATTGTATATAAATGAGTATAAATCCTCAATGAACCGGTTCTATGAAGTTTAGTTAGACTTAAAATTAAATTTGTATAATAAATTTTGATTAAAAAAATGTGAATAAGCAGTTAATGGTAGCAAAAGCACGTTTGCAAAATCTTAGAAGGTTGAAAAGTAATTAAGGGTGGAAAGTGGGTGATGGTGACTTGAAAACAATAATACACGTGTGATTCTGTCCTTCTCAAGGTGCCCTAATTAACAGGGATATTACTATTATTAGGGAACTTCTCATCCTTCTGTCACACTATTTTTTTAAATATACAATCCAACTAATTTTATTTTTTTTTAATTCTTTAAATGTCACTTTTTGCCACGTTTTCCCTGAATTTTAAGCCAAAAAAATTGGTGGTAATTTATTTTTCTTGTAAGTTTTCACATTAAAAGGTTTTTATTAACAACTTTTGGAAAATAAATATGATAAGAAAGCATTTAAAAATGCTTTTTATAGATTAAGAAAGCTAAGTATTGATTGATTTAAGTATCATTTAAGTTGTAATCAGTTTTTTAATAGATTGGTAGAGTATATTTTATCTTTATTTTATTAAGTTTTGTGATTTAATTTTATTAGAACCATTATAGTGTAGTTAGTGTTTTATTTATATAGGACTTGGATATTATATAATATTATATGTTATCGGATTCAACAATTGTTTATGTCGCTTTTACTTTGTTTTTCTTATTTTTGTATTATTTTTTAGTATTCTGTTTGAACTGTAAAAATGTTTTTTTGACAATCAATTGAATTTTATGTATTAGAATGGATATATATTGATAAAATATATTTTATTTATAGTGTTAAAGTTGACTATTTTGTTTATGGACAATATCTAATACATGTATTTGCTAAAATAACATAACATGTTTATCAAATTTATCATATATTTTTTATACTTTTTATTAATGTAATCAATTTATCTGGTCAATAAACTCACAATATCGAATGACGTAATTTATTATCTTTTACTATTATAATTTCAAAATTAAACAACATTACTTAGAGTAAGGTGTTCATCAAAGTAGCAAATTTAAAATTATGATTTGGGTCCACTAAATTAAATAATTATCCTATAACGATGTATAAAATGGTTATTAGATGAACCACATGTCAAATTTTGACTTTTAGCTATTGATTGATGATGTCAAATATGCAAATTCCAAGCACAAGGGAAGAACTTAACTTAAAATTTTTGTTTTCTTTACTAAAATTCATTAAGTTTTCTAGTGATTCTTGCAACAAAGAGGAAAAATAAATAATTGTGCAATTGATGTATAAAAAACGATGATCGGTATTTAATATTTGTTTAACTTAGATAATAAAAAAAAATCATTATGTTGAATTAAACAACAGTGTTTTTGACTCCTTAGACGTTTGTAATAGTTGAATAGAGTAATTAATTAGTTGAAATAGAAAGCATTGAATATAAATAATATAGTTAGTTATAAAAATAGAAGAGCATTGCATTTTATGTAGAAGTTTCCAATAGAAGAAAGTTGCAGAAATTAATGAATTAGAATTCCAGTGGATTTTTTTCTTCACACATGTGACATGACTGCATAAAAAATCATATAAAATTGAATAATGAAAAAGGAAGATATAAGAACATTAATTAATGAAAAAGGCAAAACAATGATAAGATAATAAATACATAAAGTACAAGAATTAGAAAAAATACAAGAGACATGATAATGCCAATCACTTGTTATTTGTCTTTCATCACTCTTATCAATTATTCCACAAATTCAATTTTAGACACCATATCTTCAATATACTCTACTTTTTTTTAATTTTCTAAATGTTACATTTTATTTTTTATAAAATTTTAATAACACATATTATTAAAAAATTTTAAGTTTAATTTAATTTTATAAAATTTATTTATAAGATAATATTTATATTCACTTATATGTTTAAAAAAAAAGTATTTTTATAATTGATGTGAGATTTTCAACATACAATATCTCCTTAAAGATGTTAACTCGTGCATAAGACTATATATTATAGGTAGTCAAAAAACAGATAATCTGATAAATCCAATAAACTCTTGTTAAAATAGACTATAAATGAATTTGATATCTTAAAAATTGTATTTTAAGTTTAATTCAATCTTATAAAATTAATTTATGAAGTGAGTTTTGCATTTATTTATATACTATGAAAATTTGTTTCTAATCTCTGACAATTTATCTCCGACAACGTAATAAAATATTATTTTATATGTAGAAAATGTAACTATAATATTGTCTCAAATATATAAAATATAATTTATATTATTTATTATAATAAATATTATTTATCTACAGGTATTTACTTATTGTAAATTTTTGCTATAGAAAAATAAATATTGATATTAAGAGTTTATATAAAACGTGTGATTTGACTTAATGAATATAGTATAGGAGTGATGATATCATAACTAATTTGTCTTATTCAACTATTTATTGCATTCCACCTTTCTAAATTAGATCATTAAAATATTTTTTATTCATTTAAAAAATAAAGTATATTATATTTCAGTAAGCTAAAATTAGTTTGACTTGTATTAAATATTACGAAAATGTGTGTTTTGTATTATAAAATGAGAATATAGTTTTAAAAATCATTAAGTTGGTACACGGATAACATCCTTCTAAAAAAATTAATAAATTTAACTTGTTTTTATTGATCCATATGATCATATTCAAAGTACCTTACATAAGGATCAAATAATAAAATAAAATGTTGTATTGTGTTGTTTAGTGTAAAATAAATAAGTAAAAAATGAAGTATAAAATATTTTTTATTTGCAATAATTATATATAATCAACTATGAGACCATTCAAATGACATGAAAGAAAAATTAAAAAAAAGAATGTTGAACATCTCACATGTTTTTTTAACTTTGTTTCTAATAATAAATTGTTTATGGAAATGTTGAAAATTTAACATTAAAAAATAAAAACATTTAATAATATATAATTTGATATAAATCTCACTTTATAAATTAATTTTATAAAATTAAATTAAATTTAAAGTGAATTTTTAAAAAAATGGATGAATAAGATAATTTTAATTGTTCTGTGAGAGTTTTTCATGATTTTAAACTTCATCTTAACCCTACTGACTTATAATCACATCACAAAACCATTTTTTATAGAAAAGTAAAAAAAAAAATATTTATGAAAACACTGTGTAATAACTATTCTAATTGAATAATTGACTAATATTTTAGTTTAGTTGGTTAAAAAAATATATGATAATAGTTTTTATACAATTGATATCTACTAAACTTTTATTTTAATGGGTTAAAAGAGTAATATTATATTATTATAATATTTTTTTTATAAAATTTATGTTAACAAACACGTGTCACATGAAAAATAATATAATTAATATGATTTTAAGTTTTGCAGAAACTATTATCTTATATATATATTAAGATTACTTTTGCCACTCCACTTAATTATATTTAAAGAAATTATAACTTTTAACATCAATTGAATATAGTTGAAGTGCAAGAAGAAATAAAATAAATAAATACAAGTGTAGTATTACATCATTCTACAAAACATTTTCAATGTAATTTGTTAAAGAGCTTAATGTGTTTTTATTTATTTTTATATATAGTTTGATTTGTAATATACTAAATTTTTTCTTAACATTCATTTACGACATGTTACTTTTCATGCTTACAACAATTTTTTTTTCTTACTTAAATTTTTTTTTTAAATTAAAAAAATTAAAAAGAGAAAACCAAATATTATGTAAAAGATAAAAAAAAACAATTAATAAATATAATATGAAAGCATATTTAATTTTATGATTGAAATACATATATATATATATATATATAATATTAATTAATTAAAAAGATATTGTGACATATTTAGTGGAAAAAGTGAAAAAAAAACTTGATATAAATACATAAATATTAGGTATCACCAATTAAAAAACATAATTGAAAATCAATCTAAAAATGTTGATAATATATTAAAATCAATTTTTTTATCAGTTTAGATTTTTTTTTTCAAAATCGAGTTGCTTGGTTTACAGTTTTATATTAAAATCGATTCCAACCGAAATTAATTATTTAAACATTATTATATTACCTATTATTCAAAAACTGTGTGCTGAAAGAAATTTTAATATGTATAATGTAGTTAATGCCTATAAAGTTGTGATGAAAAACACAGCATGTTTAAGTTATAATTTGTTCTTTATTTATTTTCTTTGTCATAAAAGCATATTCATTATGTTCTTGTATTTTATTATAGTTTCTTTTAGTAATAATTTTTTTTATTATGTCACAAATTATTTAATATTATACATAATATTAAAAACAGGAATACTTAAGTATAATGAAACAAATATTTATTATAATATAACATTAGACTAGAAATTTAAAACTAAATACATGTATTAATAAATAAAAAATTATGCTATGTAACTATAAAAACCAATTCATATCAAACCACAAAAATTTATTAAGTTTGATTCAATTTTTTTTTTATATTCAAATCAAACTAAATCATTTTTTTTAACTAAAAACCAAGCCAATCATATGGCTTGATAAATACTTTATTTTTTTTACTTGAAAAACGTTGAGGATTGTGACAGCAGATAGTGCAGTTAATAGACCAGTGTTGTGTCCTTGCTCGAAGAGTTTGCTCCACTAGATGAAATAAAATAGGTTATTTTTTTTTTCTTCAGTTTTTAAAACAAAAATGTTTATTTGGCATTCATACTCCGTGCTACACCCTAATAAATATTAATATTTTAATTATTTATAAAAATTTATAATTTTTTTAATTTTGAAATATTTTGTATTTGACTTGTATTTTCATTAAGGTATTTCTTTTTTAATTTTTTTTATTACAAATATTAATATTTATTGTGGATGTAAGGTGGAGCAATGAGTGTCAAAATATCATAACCCTTTTTAAAATTATTTAGTACACACATTAATTAATTCAGACACTGATACGTTGTTAATACTATGTAAGAGAGACATTAACATAGTGATACAACATGAATATGCAGATGTATATAATCTTTAAAATATCAAATATATATATATATATATATATATATATATATATATATATATATTGTTCCCGTATGCCAATACAGTCCCACATCGCTCCGGAATCGAGGCCAAGGGCAGTTTATATACTCCTTCCTCCCTTCACCCTTCGAGGCGCCTTTTAAGGACAAAACTGTGACGGAGCACCGACCTCCAAAGCGGACAATACCTCGGATGCCGGTGATTGACCCTAGTGATGCTGTCCAACGACTTGAGGTCGGAACAATGGCGCCCACCGTGGGGCCCTCGCCGACTTCACAGCAGAACTCACTCCCTATCCGACCGAACGAACTCCCCGATGGACACTATACGTAGATGGATCATCAAACAGTCGTTCGTCCAGAGCAGGAGTTGTACTTGAAGGACCAGGGGAAATTGTTGTCGAACAAGCCATGAAGTTTGAATTCAAAACTTCCAATAATCAGGCCGAATACGAAGCTATAATCGCAGGTCTGCATCTGGCGA